>ERZ808054.292-NODE-292-length-56290-cov-26.641684_pt1 | contig 56290 bp, 52 predicted proteins | sample MGYA00380201_ERZ808054 | MGnify/ENA primary metagenome ERZ808054 (study PRJEB31490, sample SAMN06133419) | mouse gut metagenome | isolation source: Z5_2 | host: mice | place: China: Chengdu | collected 2015-05 ... | reverse complement strand
TCGACGGCTGTCTTCTATCCCTTCCAACACTTCCAACAAACTTAGTTTCTTCATTGCTATACTGCCTCCTATCCCTTACTTCTCTACAGTATATCATCTCGTCTCCACTTCAGCTACATTTTGTTAATACTCTCTTTACTCATTCAATTACCCTGGCCTGATGATATTTCATAGTTGCGATAAGGAAAGATCTATAGTATAATGAGCGAAATACGGACAAAGGGAGGAATGAAATGATCCTGGAAACGAACCGGCTGATCCTGCGCCCTCTGACGGAGGAGGACTTCGACGCCTGGACGGCCGTCTTAGGCGACCCGGAGGTGATGTACGCCTACGAACACGGCTTTTCCCCGGAGGAGGTGCGTCAGTGGATCGAACGCCAGCAGGAGCGGTACGCCAAGGACGGCTTCGGCCTGTGGGCCCTGATCGAAAAAACGTCCGGCCAGCTGATCGGGGACTGCGGCATCACCATGCAGGACTGGAACGGCCGGGAGGTCCCGGAGATCGGCTACCACCTCCGCCGGGACAGGTGGCGCCAGGGCTTCGCCATCGAGGCGGCCGCCGCCTGCCGGGAGTACGGTTTCCATACCCTGAACTTCCCGGAGCTCTTCTCCATCATCCGGGACAACAACCACCCCTCCCAGCGCGTGGCCCTGCGCAGCGGCATGGCCCTGCGGGGCTCCTTCGTGAAGCACTACCAGGGCGTGGACATGCCCCATCTGGTCTTTTCCGTCAAGCGAGGCTGGGCCGGATGAACATTCAGTTAAAAGAGCGCACGGCGGAGACTGCCGCCATCTATTTCCAGCGGACCCGCGCCCCCGCCATCCAGCGCTTCCTGCCCCAGAAGGCCCGGACCCTGGAGGAGTTCCTGTCGGACTTCCAAAAGACCCAGGAGCCCGGGGCCAACAGCTATGGCCGCACCATCTACGTGGACGGGCAGTACGCGGGAGACGTGTGGTGCTACTGCATGGACCCCTCCGGCGACCCCCAGGCCATGGTGAGCTACTGCCTGTTCCAGCAGTCCCTGCAGGGCCGGGGCGCGGCCACGGAAGCCCTTCGCCTGTTCCTGGACGAGATCAGGGACCGCTTCTCCCTGGAGCGGGTCGGAGCCTTCACCTTTACGGAAAACACCGCCTCCATCCGGGTCCTGGAGAAAAACGGCTTCCGCCTGGCGGAGTCCTTCACGGAGGGCGGGAGGGCGTCCGGCTACTACCTGCGTTCGTCAAATGAAGACCCAACATTATCATAAGTATCAATAAAGGAGAACCCATCATGGCAATGGACATGACCTACTTTGACGCCATGGAGGCCAAGATCCCCCACGGCAAGATCCGCACCCGCTTCGCCCCCTCCCCCACGGGCTACATGCACGTGGGCAACCTGCGCACCGCCCTGTATACCTGGCTCATCGCCCGCAACGGCGGCGGCACCTTCATCCTGCGTATCGAGGACACGGACCAGGGCCGTCTGGTGGAGGGCGCGACGGACGTGATCTACCGCACCATGGCCGAGTGCGGCCTGACCCACGACGAGGGCCCCGACGTGGGCGGCCCCGTGGCCCCCTACATCCAGTCGGAGCGCCGGGACACCTACGGCAAGTACGCCCGCCTGCTGGTGGAGAAGGGCTGCGCCTACTACTGCTTCTGCGAGAAGACCGAGAGCGAGGAGGACTCCGGCAACTTCGACCGGGCGGCGGACCCCTGCCGCTCCCTGTCCCCCCAGGAGGCCCAGGCACGGGTGGACGCCGGGGAGCCCTACGTCATCCGCCAGAAGATACCGGAGACCGGGACCGTCACCTTCCACGACGCCATCTTCGGCGACATCACCGTGGACAACTCCACCCTGGACGACCAGATCCTCCTCAAGCGGGACGGCCTGCCCACCTACAACTTCGCCAACGTCATCGACGACCACCTCATGGGCATCACCCACGTCGTCCGGGGCAGCGAGTATCTGTCCTCCGCCCCCAAGTACGACCTCCTCTACCAGTCCTTCGGCTGGGAGGTGCCCACCTACGTCCACTGCTCCCCCGTCATGCGGGACCAGCATAACAAGATGTCCAAGCGCCACGGCGATCCCTCCTACGAGGACCTGAAGGCCCAGGGCTACCTCACCGAGGCCATCCTGAACTACGTGGCCCTCCTGGGCTGGAGCCCCCGGGGCGAGCAGGCGGAGCGGGAGGTCTTCTCCCTCACCGAACTGGCGGAGGTCTTCGATATCGCGGGCATCTCCAAGTCCCCGGCCATTTTCGACATCGAGAAGCTGACCCACTTCAACGCCCTGTACCTCCGCGCCATGACCCCCGAGGCCTTCCACGCGGCGGCGGAGCCCTATATCCGCCAGGCGGTGAAAAATCCGGCGCTGGATACCCGCGCCATCGCCGCCCTGCTCCAGGCCCGGTGCGAGCGCCTGACGGACATCCCCGAGAAGATCGGCTTCTTTGAGGCCCTGCCCCCCTATGAGAAGGACCTGTTCACCAACAAGAAGTCCAAGACCAACGACGAGGTGTCCAAGCGGATGCTGGAGTCCGCCGTCCCCGCCATGGAGGAGCTGACGGACTGGACCCAGGAGTCCATCCACGACTGCCTCATGGACCTGGCCGCCAGACTGGAGGTCAAGAACGCCACCCTCATGTGGCCGGTGCGCATCGCGGCGGCGGGCCAGGCCGTGACCCCCGGCGGCGCGGTGGAGATCTGCCAGATCCTGGGCCGTGACGAGTGCCTGTGGCGGCTGCGCGTCGGACTGGAGATGCTGGGCTGATGAAATGGCTGAACGAGCAGGGCTCCCTGCTGAAGGACTTCCTGACCGGGGGTTTCCGCCGGACCCTGTGGATGTGCGCCCTGGGGATGCTCCTGACGGTGCTCCTGGGCGTGGGGATCGGCCTGCTGGTCCCGGAGCAGGCGGCCCAGACCATGAATACCTTCATGGAGCAGGCGGCCCAGTCCGGCGTGGTCAACGAGGAGGGGGAGATGTCCGTCTTCGCCCTGCTGATGAACAACTGGAGGGCCATGCTGATCTCGGCGGCCTACGGCTTCGTGCCCTTCCTGTTCCTGCCGGCGATCAGCCTTGTGACCAACGGCGTCCTTCTGGGGATGCTGGGAGCCCTCTTCATGGTCCGGGGGATGTCCCTGCTGGCCTACCTGACGGGCATCGTGCCCCACGGCGTCTTCGAGATCCCCGCCCTGATCTTCTCCATCGCCTGCGGCGTCCACCTGTGCCGCGCAATGAACCAGCTGGTGACCAGCCACCCGGACCGCGCGCCCCTTCCGGCGGTGCTGGAGGACCTGCTGCGGGTGCTGGTGATGGTCGTCGCGCCGCTGACCGTGGCGGCGGCGTTCACGGAGTGCTACGTCACCCCGGTCATCATGTCCCTGTTCCTGTAAAAGGGGCTATTCTCCGGAAAAAATAACAAAACAGATGTCGCTTTGATGCAAAACCGATACAACTTCCCGCGAAAATAGAAAAAAGATGGAACCCCGTCCGCTGTTTCTGCGTCATAATAGAAAAGCGGGCGGGGTTTTCCGCCAAAGCGAGAAAACACGGGGGAACACGAATGAGCGACAAGATCTTGATCGTAGACGACGACCGGGAGATCCGGGACGTGCTGCGCGTCCTCCTGACGGGGGAGCGCTTCGAGGTAGCGGAGGCCTCCAGCGGCGAGGAGGCCCTGGCCTATCTGGCGGAACACCCCGGCGGGGTGGACCTGGTGATCCTGGACGTGATGATGGAGGGCATCTCCGGCTACCACGTGTGCCTCCAGCTGCGGGAGCAGTGGAACGTGCCGGTGCTGTTCCTCACGGCCAAGAGCCAGGAGTCGGACCTGACCATGGGCTACTCCAGCGGCGGGGACGACTATCTGGTGAAGCCCTTCTCCTACCCGGAGCTGCTGGCCCGGGTCAAGGGCCTGCTGCGGCGGTATCAGGTCTACCGGGGCAAGCCGGAGACGGTCCAGGAGGAGGCGGAGTGGTGCGGGCTGCGGGTGAGCCTCACCGCCAACATGGTCTGGCGCAACGACCGGGAGCTGGACCTGACGGATACAGAGTGGCGCATCCTGCGGATGCTGGTGCAGAACCGGGGGAAGATCTTCTCCATGGAAAATCTCTATGAGAGCGTGTGGAAGGAGACCTATTTCCCCTCCTCCTCCAACACCGTCATGGTCCATATCCGCCGCCTGCGGGAAAAGGTGGAGGACGACCCCCGGCATCCGGAGTACATCAAGACCGTATGGGGAAAGGGGTATCGCGTTGGATAAGAAGGGCCGTCTCTCCCGCCTGGGGGCCAAGCTGGTGGGCATGTCGGTGCTGGGGCTGGTCCTGGCCTTCGCCGTCTTTTATCTGTTGGACGGCGTGGTCACGCCCTGGCTCCTGTACAGCGAGCGGTTCGCCCCTTTCTGGCTCCGCAGGAACGCAGCCCTCATCCAGACGTATCAGGACTATGTGACGGAAAACGATCTCACGGTACAGCAGGTCGTGGATGACCGGGAGGGCAGGCTGCAGGCCATGGGCGAGGGCATCTATACCATCGTGGTGGGCACGCCCTCGGTGGTGGAGTTCCCTGTGAAAGCCATGGAGCCCTCCGGCCTCCCGGACGATGCCAGCTATCACTTTTCCTATTCGACCGTGGTGGGCTTCACCTCCTCCGCGCCGGCCAACGACTCTGTGGAGTTCCTGGCAGAGCTGCATCAGATCCAGTGTGCCGACGGCGTACTCTTCGTGTCCAACAGCCCGATGGTCCAGCGCTACGAGGGAGTGGGGCGTCTCACGGGACTGCTGCTGGCCCTGCTGATTTTCTGCGCCGTGATGATCCCCGGCATCGTCCGGCTGGTGCGCCGTATCGGGGCGCTGTCCCGGGAGACCGGGTTCCTGATGGCGGGGGACCTGGACCACGCCATCAACGTGAAGGGCCGTGACGAGCTCAGCGCCCTGGGGGAGGACATCGAGCGCCTGCGCCTGTCCGTGCTGGCCCGGCTGGAGGGCGAGCGGGAGGCCGTAGGAGCCAACGCCCGCCTCATCACCTCCCTGTCCCACGACATCCGCACCCCCCTGACCAAGCTGACGGGCTACCTGGACATTCTGACCTATGAAAAGTATCAGGGGCAGGAGGAACACGACGAATATCTCCGCCTTTCCTCCGAAAAAGCCGCCCAGCTCAAGGCCCTCACCGATCAGCTCTTTACCCGCGCCCAGGTAGCCGCTCCCGCCTCCGGTCTGGAGCAGCCCCCGGAGGCGGTGGACGGCGGGGCCCTGCTGGGCCAGCTTCTGACGGAGCAGTGCGACGACCTCTGCCGGGAGGGCTTCATCATCCAGCCCCCGGTCTTCGACCGGAAATTCACCCTCTGCCTCCGCACGGAGGACGCGGTCCGCGTCTTCGACAATCTCTATTCAAACTTCCGCAAATACGCTGACCCCGCCTCTCCCATAGAGATCACCTGGAGGGACGCCCCCGAGCGGGTGGCGCTGTGCTTCCGCAGCCGCGTCCTCTCCACGCCGGACCGCGCCGACAGCCACGGTCTGGGCGTGCCCACCATGCGGGAGCTGATGGAGCGCTCCGGCGGCGCGCTGGAGGTGTCTCTGGAGGGAGAAATCTACCAAAGCACGCTGACCTTCCGGAGATACCAGAGCGGCAGAGTATAAGTGAGGTGACATCATGAGTAAACGGAGCCTGCTCATTTCCGCAGCGGCCTTTCTGCTCCTGTGCGCCGGGTGCGGCGAAAAGGGCGTCCCGGCGGAGGTCTGGGTGGACTATTACCTGTCGGACGACATGCCTTGGGGCGAGAGCCGGACGCTGACCCTTCCGGAGTTTCCGGGAGTCACATTTACCTGGACCTCCGACGAGGTGACAGTCAGCAGCGGAGGCGAGACAACACGCCTCTTTGGGGGAATGCCCGTCTGGAGCGTATATCTCTGCGACCTGACCGGCGACGGCAAACCGGAGTTCTGCGCCTCCGTCAGCATGGGGTCCGGGATCATAGACGACCGCGTCATCGTGTACGACTATGCCTCCGGTTCCCTCTGGGAGCTTCAGGACCGATGGAACCTGGACTACCGCCTGGAACAGAAGGGCAGTTCGATGCAGGTGGTGAAGTCTGAATACGCGGGTCCGGAGATATCCCGGGGAACGCTGGCCCTCGTACCGGACGGCGATGGAAATTTGCAGCTGTTGATGGAATCGTAAGAATTCGTAAGAATTTTATCCCTCGCAATGTAAGATTTATCTGTTATCCTCCTTGCCATACCCAGCCGGCAGAAGCCGGCGGCAAGGAGGATACATTTATGACGCGACACACACGACACATCACGACCGCCCTGCTGGCCCTGTGCCTGCTGCTCACGGCCTGCGGCGGGAAACAGACCGGCGGCAGTCCCGGCGAGCTTTCCGGGACTGCCGCCTACACCTCGGACATCGCCCCTCTGGATCTGCCTCTGACGGAACTCACCGCTTCCGCCGCAGGGAGCGGCGATCTGTATCTGGCGGGTCTGGAGGAGGCGGCGTCGGATGAGACTGAGGACGGGGACGGTGAGATAACATCGTCCAGCGGCTTTTCCTTCTCGTCCACCGGCTCGGATGACGGCGGCTTCACATTTTCCACCGGCATGGGCACGGCCGCGCTGTACCGGTTGGATACGGACACCGGAGAACTGATAAAGCTGTCCGGCTACACGCCGGAAGAGGGCGCCTCCGTGGCCGCCATCGTGCCCTGTGAGGACGGTTCCCTCTGGGTGCTGGAGCGCGTCTCCAGCGGCATGGAGGACATGGCTATGGACGATCTGGGGGGCGGTCTCATGGTTGCGGACGGCGGCATCAGCTGGGCAAGCCAGGTCTGGCGGAAGCTGGACGCCGCCGGGGAGCAGGAGCTGGACCGGATCGACGTGACAAACCTGGCGGAAAAGCTGGGGGTGGAGGCCGTGACGGATACTCGGATGGACCCGTCCGGACGGCTGTACGCCGCCTCCGGCTCCACGGTCGCCGTGCTGGACGCCAGCCTGTCTACGCTCTTCACCTGCAAGGGGCAGGAAACGGTGGAGCGGCTGGTCTCCCTGTCCGGCGGCACAGGGGTGGTGACCGGGGACGGGAATGGCCGTACCGTCTATCCCATCGACCTGGAGAGCCAGAGCCTTGGGTCCGCCCGGCCCCTGTCCGGCAGCGCGGGCCGCATCTACGATGGGAATGAGAAATACGATTTCCTCTACAGCAGCGGCGACAGCCTCTACGGCTGGTCTGCGGAAAACGCCGCGCCGGAAAAGGTTTTGAGCTGGAGCGGCGCGGGGGTGGACAAGGGTCAGGTGGAGACCCTGGCCCTCCTGCCGGACGGCCGGGGGATGGCGGCGCTGCGGGAAGGCGGTTGGCCGGCGTCCTACTCCCGGGCCCGTCTGGCCCCTGCGGGGGAGGATGAGCTGGCGGGGCGGACGGTCCTCACCCTGGCCACCATGGGCCTGAGCAGCGAGACCAGGGCCCGCGTGCTGGAATTTAACCGCACCAGCAGCCAGTACCGTATCGAGATCCAGGACTATTCCGAATACAACACCTCCGCCGACGCCTCGGCGGGACTCAGCAAGCTCAACACGGAGATCCTGGCGGGGAACATGCCGGACCTGCTGGACGTGTCCGGCGGCATCCCCCTGCGGCGGTACGCCGCCCGGGGCCTTCTGGCGGACCTGTGGCCCTACATTGAGTCCGACCCCGAGCTGGGACGGGACAAGGTCATGGAGCGTCCTCTGGAGGCCGCCTCGATGGACGGGAAGCTCTATCAGGTGTTCCAGCGCTTCGCCCTGGAGACGGCGGCGGGCGCGCCTGCCGCCGTGGGGGACAAGATGGGCTGGAGCCTGGAGGAGCTTCGCGCCGCCCTGGCGAAGATGCCCGCGGGCTGCAGCGTCCTGGGCCCCGATCTGGCAAAGGATTCCGTCTTTGAGACGATGTTCTCAAACAGTCTGGACAGCTTCGTGGACTGGGAGGCGGGCGCGGCCCGCTTTGATTCCCCGGAATTCCAGGAGATATTGGAGTTCTGCGCCTCCTTACCGGCGCAGGCTTCCGGGGAGGATATGGACGAGTATACCCGGGTAGCCAGCGGCGCGCAGCTGCTGCTGCCGGTATATCTCAACGACCTCCAGTCCATCCAGCTGTACCGCGCCCTGTTCGGCGGCGGGGTGACCTTCGCGGGCTACCCCAGCGAGGGGGGCAGCGGCGTCAGCTTCAGCACGGACGGCGGCATGGCGATGTCCGCCTCCTGCAAGGACAGCGAGGGGGCCTGGAGCTTCCTGCGCCAGGTCCTGCTGCCCGCCGGGGAGCAGGCGGCTCCAGGCCTCGATTTCCCCGTCAACCGCGCCGACTTTGAGCAGGCCGCTGAGAAAAGCATGGAGTTCAGCTATCTGAAGGACGAGACCGGCAATACGATTGTTGGCCCGGACGGCGAGCCCATGCTGGAGGGGACCGTCTATCTGTTCGTCGGCGGAAAGAGCGTCATGCTCAAGCCCGCCACGCAGGAGGACTACGACCAGATCATGGCCCTCTACGAGGCGGCGGACAGCCTGGTAAGCCGGGACGAGAACATCTGGGCCATCGTCCGGGAGCAGGCCGGGGCCTGCTTCGCCGGTGACCGGACGGCGGAGGAAGCCGCCAAGGCCATCCAGAGCCGGGTGGAGCTCTACCTGAACGAGCAGAAATAAAGGAAAATTTCCCCCGCCGCCCCTTTTCGACAAAAAGCGAACGGCAGGAGAACTTATAATGACTGCAAGCGAAAACGCCTGCAGTCATTTTTTTACGCGCGGAGGAGGACGAGCCATGGAGATGAAATACAAAGCAGAGAACCGCCAGCTGACCATCACCCTCACCGGCGAGCTGGACCACCATGCCGCCAAGGGCCTGATGGATTCCATCGACCGCTGCATGGAGCAGAACCTGCCCGCCAAGACCCTGCTGGACCTGGGCGGCCTGACCTTCATGGACAGCTCCGGCATCGCCGTGGTCCTGCGCGCCAAGCGGCGCATGGAGGCCCTCTCTGGAACGCTGGTGGTGGTGAACATCCCCCGGCAGGCCTCCCGGGTCCTGGAGACGGCGGGTCTGGGCCGGTACGTGGACCTGGTATGAGGGCCTGCACGAAGGAAACCGATCACATGCCCCGGCGTCTCCGGACCCCGGGGCGTCAAGGAGGGACGTCATGAAAACCAAGAGCACCAACTACATAACCCTGGAATTTCTCAGCCACAGCGCCAACGAGGGCTTCGCCCGGGGCGCGGTCGCCTGCTTCGCCGCCCAGCTGGACCCCACCCTGGAGGAGCTGGGGGACATCAAGACCGCCGTCAGCGAGGCGGTGACCAACGCCATCGTCCACGCCTACCCCGACCGCCTGGGGAGGATCGTCATCAAGGCCCGCATCCTGGAGGGGAACGTCCTGGAGCTGTCGGTCCGTGACTGGGGCCTGGGCATCGCGGACGTGGAGAAGGCCCGGCAGCCCCTCTTTTCCACCGGCGGCGAGGAGCGCAGCGGCATGGGCTTCACCATCATGGAGAGCTTCATGGACCGCCTTACGGTCCGTTCCCAGGAGGGGAAGGGCACCCGGGTCACCATGCGCCGCCGCATTCAGCCCCGGCGAGCGCCGCGATGACCGCCGGGACGCTGGACCTCCTGGCCCAGGCCAGGCAGGGGGACGAGGCCGCCGCGGCCCGGGTGCTGGAGGAGAACAGCGGCCTGATCTGGGCGGTGGTCCGCCGGTACTTCGGCAAGGGCGTGGAGCCGGACGACCTCTACCAGCTGGGCTGTCTGGGGTTCATCAAGGCGGTCCGGGGGTTCGACGCCTCCTACGGCACCCAGTTCTCCACCTACGCCGTGCCCAAGATCGCCGGGGAGATCCGGCGCTACCTCCGGGACAACGGCCTCATCAAGGTGGGCCGGAGCCTCCGGGAGCAGAGCATCAGCGTCTACACCGCCCGGGAGCGCCTGCGGGCCCAGCTGGGCCGGGAGCCGGTGCTGTCGGAGCTCAGCGAAGCCACGGGCCTCACCCCGGAGGAGATCGCCATGGCGGAGCTGGCCGCCGCGCCGCCGGACAGCCTCCAGCAGGAGAACGCCGAGGGCCTGACCCTGGAGTCCACCCTGGCCTCCCCGGTCACCGAGGAGCATCTGCTGGAGAAGATCGCCCTGCGCTCGGCCATCGACGCCCTGCCGGACCGCGAGCGGGAGACGATCCTCCTCCGGTTCTACAAGGGCCTGACCCAGCAGCAGTGCGCCCGCATCCTGGGCGTCAGCCAGGTCCAGATCTCCCGCCTGGAGAAGCGCGCCCTGGAAAAGCTCCGCGGCGCCATGTCCGGTCCATAGGAAAGACCCGCCGGTCCCATCGACCGGCGGGTCTCTTCTGTCTTCAGTTCATCACGGCCCGGTGGAAGACCTTCTTCCCCTTCTTGATGATGACGCCATCCCCCAGGAACAGCTCGCAGCCGTACTTCTGATCGATGTCCGTCACCTTCTGGTCGTTGACGGACACGCCGCCCTGCTGCACCAGCCGCCGGGCCTCCCCCTTGGAGGGCGCCAGGCCGCAGGCCACCAGCAGATTCATGATCCCGATCTCCCCGTCGCCGAAGCTGTCGGTGGTCAGCTCGGTAGTGGGCATGTTGGCGTTGTCCCCGCCGCCGCCGAAGAGGGCCTTTGCGGCGTTCTGGGCCTTGTCGGCCTCCTCCTTGCCGTGGACCATGTTGGTCAGCTCCCAAGCCAAAATCTCCTTGGCCTGATTGAGCTGGCTGCCGGTCCAGCCGTCCATCTCGTCCACCTGCTCCAGGGGCAGGAAGGTGAGCCAGCGGATGCACTTCATCACGTCCGCGTCCTCCACGTTCCGCCAGTACTGGTAGAAGTCGTAGGGGCTGGTCTTGTTGGGGTCCAGCCACACGGCGTTGCCTGCGGTCTTGCCCATCTTGTTGCCCTGGGAGTCGGTGAGGAGGTTGATGGTCATGCAGTGGGCGTCCTTGCCCAGCTTCTTCCGGATGAGCTCGGTGCCGCCCAGCATGTTGGACCACTGGTCGTTGCCGCCGAACTGCATGTTGCAGTTGTGGCTCTGGAAGAGGTGGTAGAAGTCGTAGGACTGCATGATCATGTAGTTGAACTCCAGGAAGCTGAGGCCCTTCTCCATGCGCTGCTTGTAGCACTCCGCCCGGAGCATGTTGTTCACGGAGAAGCAGGCCCCCACGTCCCGCAGGAGGTCCACGTAGTTCAGGTTCAGCAGCCAGTCGGCGTTGTTGACCATCTGGGCCTTGCCCTCGCCGAACTCGATGAAGCGCTCCATCTGGCGCTTGAAGCAGGCGGCGTTGTGGTCGATGTCCTCCCGGGTGAGCATTTTCCGCATATCGGTGCGTCCGGAGGGGTCGCCGATCATGGTGGTGCCGCCGCCGATGAGGGCGATGGGCTTGTTGCCCGCCTGCTGCAGGCGCTTCATGAAGGTCAGTGCCACGAAGTGGCCCGCCGTGAGGCTGTCGGCGGTGCAGTCAAAGCCGATGTAGAAGGTGGCCTTGCCCGCGTTGATCATTTCTCGAATTTCGTCCTCGTTGGTGACCTGGGCGATCAGCCCCCGGGCCGCCAGTTCTTCGTATAGTTTCATAATGATGGCTCCTTTTCAAATAATTATTTTAATGATTAAGAAATTTTAGGTGAAGGCCGTCCGATCATACGATCACCCGCTCAAAAAGCGCGGCCCTGTCATTTTTTGATCCTCACATAATATTTATGTTCATCTTCATACTTGATATATCCGCCATTATATAGCATCACTTGCAATGAAGCGGGATTGTCTTTATTGACGCGCAGATATATTTCCTCTTCCGGGATGATCGTTCTTGCGATCTGCAAGGCCTGCCGGAGCCCTTCCTTCCCGAAGCCCTTATTCCGGAACTCCTTTTTAATGAAATAGCCGATGTGTCCCCCGCCGGTCCTTAAAGACTCGCAGAGATGATGCCGGATACGAAACTGCCCCGCGATCTCGTCATCGCTCCATAAAAACAGGAATGTTTCCGGCACGAGCCCTTCCGGCAGATCTTCCCCTTTTGCAAACGCGAGCATCTCCGGCAATGCCTTATCCCTGAAATCCTCGAAGGAAACACCGTTCCATTTGTTTGTCAGGCCATTTTCATCAACGGGCATATCGCGGACGAATAAAAACTCTTTTTCAATATCTTCAAAATTTGCTTCTTTCAAATATAACATACCATTTTCCTCATATGCCCCGCCGGTTTCAATACCGCTGCAGCATCTTCTCATACAGCCGGAACCAGTCCAGGCCGATGTCCTCCAGCCCCAGGCTGACGGTGCCCGCGTACCGGAACCCGGCGGACTCGTACAGCCGTATCGCCGGGAGGTTCCCCTCGTACACGTCCAGCCGCAGCGCCTTCGCGCCCTGTTCCGCGGCATACCGGGCGGCAAATTCCAGCATGGCCCGTCCCACGCCCTGCCCACGCCGCTCGGGATGCACGGCGAACGTATAGACCGTCAGCACCTCCCGCTCCTCCAGCTCCGCCTGCCACGTCCCGCCGGCATAGGCGTCCTCCTGCCTGGGGCGCAGGAGGAAGGAGCCCGCCGCCTCGCCGTCCGCCTCCGCCAGGAAGAGGGCGCCCTCCCCTATTCCCGCCTCCGCGTCCTGCCGGGCCGGGTAGACGTCCCGCTTCCAGCCGCAATAGTTGACGGTGGCCGCCATATGGTCGCAGACCTCGCCGTACAGCCTTTCTATCATATCCAGGTCCCCGGCCGTCCCCTTCCGGATGATAAAACTCATGAAACGCCCCGCCGTCCTTTCCGCGCTTTATCCGCCCGGAAGACCACGGTCCCCTCATTCTGATGCAGGACCCGCACCCGGAACCCAGCCCGCTCCATCAGTTCCACCTGATGCTCCAGTGTAAGCGGGGTGTCGATGTGGAGGAAGACGTCCTCCGGCAGCGCGCTTCGCTTCCGCGCCCGGGCCAGCCGTTCCATACAGAGGTCTTCCTCCTCCTGACAGCAGGCGACATAGTCGCACTCGATATAATATCCGCCGTTTTTCAGCGTCTGAAACAGCTTTTCGTAGATCGTCCCTTTTTTCTCAAACGGGAAGTGGTGCAGCGTCTCAAAGGAGAGCGCCGCGTCAAAGGCCCCCGCCGGAAACGGATGGACAAAATAGTCCGCCTCGATCCCCCGAAAATCCCTCCCGGCAAACTTCTCCCGGGCCTTCGCCAGCATATCGCCGGAGAGGTCGATCCCGGTGACCGCCGCCTCCGGAAACCGGCGGTAGACGGCCTCCAGCTCCAGCCCGGTGCCGCAGCCAATGTCCAGCAGCGTCTCCAGTCCACCGTCAAGGAAGTCCGCGATATGGGCGTACAGCTCTCCCCAGTTCCCCAGGTGGACGTCCTCGTAGCGCGCCAGGCGCTTGGTGAAGAACGCGGACATTTCTTCCGCCTCCGTCTCTTCCTCCCCGGCGATCCACTCCTTCAGCTCCCGGAGATAGGCCTCCACCTCCTCCGGAGTCCGTATTTTATTTTCCAGCATACGCCGCTCCCTTCCTGTCCTTCCGCCAATAAAACAACGCCCCCCGTCCTACATGGACAGAGGGCGAAAACTCGCGGTACCACCTCTGGTTCGCCGGCCCCTCCCGGGACGCGGCCTCACGAGGTCCCCGGCAGGACCTCCGCGCTGTATCGGGCGCGCCCGGCGGAGCCTACCCACGGCTTTCGCCGCTTCGGTCCGCTGCTCAGGGATGTATTCACGCCGCCGTCCTCTCCCCCTTCCACCGCCCGGGGGTTCTCTTGGCAGGACGATGCCGCGCTACTGGTTCCCGTCATCGCTTCAACTGGTGGTAGTATAGCGGGAAAAAGCATCTTTGTCAAGTAAAAAAAAGAACCCACTCCCCCGCCGCCGCGCACGGCGAGGGAGAGTGGTCTGTAGGCGCATATTCCATTCAATTCTCTCTAATATCCGGCATGACGGTAAGCTTTGCGTTCTCCTGCGCGGCGGAGGGCGCGGTCAGGCGGTGGCGTTTTTAAGCTTGAGTCGGATACGGTCGCTGATCATAGCGATAAATTCAGAATTGGTGGGTTTCCCCTTGGCGTTGCTGACTGTGTAGCCGAAGAATTTTTGCAGCGTTTCCAGGTCTCCCCGGTCCCAGGCCACCTCGATGGCGTGGCGGATGGCGCGCTCCACCCGGCTGGGGGTGGTATGGTAGCGCTTGGCCACCTCCGGATAGAGTACCTTGGTGACGGAGTTGATCACGTCCATGTCCTCCACGGTGATCATGATCGCTTCCCGCACGTACTGATACCCCTTGATGTGGGCGGGGACGCCCACCTCGTGGATGATGGAGGTCACCAGCTCCTCCAGCCCGGGCGCGTGGACCTTGGGGTCCGCCTTCTCCGCCAGGCGGAGGAGGTTTTCCACCATGGCGTCCTCGCTGTAGGGCTTGCGGATAAACATGGCCGCCCCCAGCTCGCCCGCCTGGGCGATGGTCTCGTGGTTGGCGATGGAAGAGGTCATCAAGACCATGGGAGCCCGGTCCCCCTCCATCCGCTGCATGATGCTCAGACCGTCCAATCCTGGCAGCACCAGGTCCAGGACCAGGATGTCCGGCCTTGTTTTGTCGATCAGGGACAGGACTTCGCTGCCGTCGCCCGTGGAAGCGGTCACGTCAAAGCGTCCGGTCTGTTCCAGGGCTTCCCGCAGCATACTGCAGGCGTCGGTATCGGCGTCCGCCAACATGATTTTGATTCTGTTGTCCATACGCGTAGATCCTTTCAAAAGTTTGCATGTCGACATGAATAGAGGGCCATCCGTCTCTTTAGACGAAAAATCGAAGCTTCGTTGCGCCTTGCTTACAAATTACCATAAACAGACAGAAAACACAAGTCGAAACGTGTAGTTTTCGTCTCAAAAACCCAGAAATTCGTTCGACAGGATTGGGAATATTTTCCAGCGATGCCGAATCCGCGCGTAATTGAGCGTATTTTTACCCTTCGTCAGAGCCCTATGGAGAGGGCATACTGCACCCCTGCGGCCAGCAGGAAGGACACGGCGGCCTGGACCGCCTTCCCCAGCCAGTGCCACCGGAAGGACAGCCCGGCGGACCCGGCCACGGACATGGCCTGACAGTGTACGGACAGCCCGCCCCACCCCGTCAGGGCGGCGGCGGCGGGAAAGGCCCACCGTCCCTCCGGGAGCGCGGCGGCGGCGGAGACCATCTCCAAGGCCCCCAAGGCGGGGAACGGGAGCGGGACCGGCGGCAGCGCCGCCAGCACCCGGAAGAGCACCACGAAGGCGCAGATGTTCAGCATGGACTGCAGCGCCCCGGACACGGCGGCGGTCAGGGCCTGGGGGAAGGACGCCGTCCTCCGTATCCGCCCGCCTCCGGCGGACGCGGCGCCCCGCTCCCGGCGGACCCGGCACAGCACGATCCCCCACAGCACGGCGGCAGCGGCATGGACGGCGAACAGCGCCGCCCCCGCCCCCGGGTCCCCCAGGACCCCCGCGCCGACGTACCCCAGCAGGAACGCCGGGCCGCAGTTGTCGCAGAACCCCAGCAGCAGCTCCGCCTCCTGCCGGGAGATACCTCCTTGTTCATACAGTCCCGCCACGGCCGCCGCCCCGCTGGGATAGCCTCCCAGCAGTCCCGCCAGCAGCGGCAGGGCGCAGGCGCCCCGCATGTGGAACAGGGGCCCCATGATCTTCCCGCAGACCCCCTGGAGGGCCTCCGCCGCCCCCAGCTGGAGCAGCAGGGAGACCGCCGCGAAGAAGGGAAACAGAGAAGGGATCACCGTTCCCCCGCACAGGGCCAGCCCCTCCCGGACGGCGGCGGCGGCTTCCTGGGGGCGGAGGAGCAGCAGGGCGGCGGCCGCCAGGATGGCGGCGACGGGCAGCATTTTTTTCATTCACATCACCGCTACAGGATATGCGTCCCCCGGACAGGTCATGCCCTGTCCCCGAAAAAGCGTAAAGGGACGAGCCCTCTCAAAGGTCCCGTCCCAATCATGCGTTATTCGTCCTCCAGATCCTCCTCATCACAGGCATCCTCCTGGAGCAGGTACTCCGTGAGGGACTTGGAGAGGGTGGAGAGGATGGCGGAAGTGGTGACCAAGCTGTCCCCGCCCCCCAGCGGCAGACTGGCGTCCCGCCGGATCTCCAGGCACGTCCCCTGGATGGGCAGCGCGCGCAAAAACCGGATGGAGGACCGGTACTGCCGCGCGAAGGCCTCGTACAGCGCCCTGGCGGCCTCCTCGCCGTGGTCCTCCGGCAGCATCCGCTGGATGCAGGAGATGCTCAGGCTCTGCTTCAGGGTGCAGATGATGACCAGGTAGGCCAGGTGGACCCGCGAGTACCGCTTCTTCACCGGCGGCGGCATGACCTTCATGCGCACGTAGTTGTTGATGATGCTGGCGGTGATGGCCTTCTCCTCGCCATACCGCTCCAGGGGGGAGAGATACCGGGTCAGCAGCAGGATCACCTGATCCATGTAGAGGTCCAGCTGCGGCAGGCTGTCCCAGTCCGGCAGATCGAACCGCTCCAGCTTGTCCAGCCACTCCGACAGCCGTTGTCCCGGGTCTCCTTTTCCATTGCGCATACACGCTTGCTCCCTTCACTTTTTTTGCTGAACACAAGTATAGCGGATTCGGCGGTATAATGCAATATAAAAAATCAAAAAATAATTGCGCCGCCGCACTTGACATATGAAGCAAAACAGGATATACTAATATCAAATATTAGATGCGCCAGTCCATAAGACTGGAGGAAGGAGCGTCACATGGCATCTGAGAAGATCAAGAGGAGCCAGACCAGAGGAGAGGAGATCGCCAACACCATATCCCACGGCCTGGGGGCCGTCCTGGCCCTGTCCTTCGCCGCGCCGCTGGCGGTGCGGGGCATCCTGTCCGGCTCCGCGAAGGCCGGGTTCAGCCTGACGGCCTATGCGTTCAGCTTAGTCCTGCTGTATACCGCCTCGGCGGTCTACCACGGCGTCCGGGACCCGAAGGTAAAGAGGGCCCTGCGGATCATGGACCACTGCTCCATTTTCGTCCTGATCCTGGGGACCTACGTGCCCATGTCCCTGCTGGTGGTGGGGGGCCGCACCGGCTGGATGCTGTTTCTGACCAACACCACCCTGGCGGTGGTGGGCATCGTCCTCAACACCATCGACCTCAAGCGTTTCGACAAGGTCTCCCTGGCCCTCTACGCCCTGATGGGCTGGCTGGTGGTCCTGGCCATGCGGGCCATCATCGCCACCCTGCCGCCCTTGGGCCTGGCCCTCCTGGCAGGAGGCGGCGTAGCCTACACGGCAGGGATCGTGTTCTACAAGGCCCAGGGGAAGTATATGCACTTTGTCTGGCACCTGTTCGTCCTGGCCGGGAGCGTCCTGCAATTTATCTGCATCGCCCTCTACTGCCTCCCCTGACGGGAGCGGGAACAAAAATTCTGCCCAAGTCAATGTATCCGGCATTGACTTGGGCATTTTTGGAGCTGTAATGCAGAAAAAAGAAGGGCACAAAACAGTACGATATCCGTAGGAAGATAATGTTGCCTACAGACTTTTCTTTTTAAATGAGGTGTGGTACAATGGTGCTGGACGATACAGCATCTGTGTATTAAAATTTGCCGTTTGGCGGCAAACGCTGACTGGCAAAATAGTGGAGGTATCGGTGTGGGATATAACTGGAATGACTTCATTGCGCCTCTATACACCAAAGAATATAAGAGGCTGATAAGTATCGCATATCGTAAAACGAAGGACTGGGCGCTGGCCCAGGATTTGGTCCATGACACTTTTCTGCTTGCGATCTTCAATAAGAAAAAGATCATGCAGCATCCAAAACCGGAAGCGTGGCTGATGCAGACGCTTCAAAACTTGATCAAGAACGGTCTGCGCTCGTCAGTCCGCCAAGATATTCCATTGGACGAGGCCGTAGACATTCCTGTCCAGACGATAGATGAACCGCTGAATCAGCTGCTGCCGGTGCAGCTGCAGGACAAGGAGAAGGAAATCCTCATCTGGCGGTTTGAGGAGAATATGAGCTATAGCGAAATGTCGAAACGGTTGGGTATTTCCGAAGAGCTCTGCCGCAAACGGGTCTCACAGGCAGTGATCAAGTGCCGGGAACTCTTTCGAGAGAAGCCGCTCTGATATATTGTGCAAATATGACAAGTTTTTTGCTCCGAATTTGTTCAGTCAGATAAAGTCGATAAAATTGGAAATTTCTTTTCACAAAACAGCCCTCTCAACACATGTACATATTGAGGGGATTGGAGGTGCACCTTGAAAGATATAGCGAATAAACAGCACGGCAGTCCGTCAAATCGTCCCGCCGGCGGTGATGTGTTTGCCAAAATGCTGGAGGCCATGACCGAAGAAGAGCTGACTGACGGCTTGAACGAAGCCTTGGAAAGTATGACGGAGGAAACCTATGACCCCGCATTGATCGACGCATATCTTGCCGCGCTGGACCGGAAAGCCCCCATGCCGGAAGTACCAGATACGGAGGCCGCTTTTGCCAATTTCAAAAGCAGGCTGCGCCATACTTTTCCTGCTGAAGACAAAACCGATAGCTCCAGCCGCAAAGCACATTCTGTTTGGCGCATCGGATTGATCGCCGTCCTTACCGCGATCTGCCTTATGGGCGGCATGGTAGCCGCGCAGGCCTCAGGTGTGGATGTCTTTGGAGCGATAGCGCGTTGGACAGATAATATTTTCAGCTTGGGCACTATTATCACTGAAGGCGCGGGTGACGGAAGTGGTGATTCTAGGTCAGGAAACAGGATTAACGATGCAGAGCCTTATGAAACGCTTCAAGAAGCGTTGGATGCCTACGGCATAACAGAGTTCCGCGAGCCAACATGTGTTCCTGACGGATATACATTTGAAAATGTTGTTGTTGATACTTGGCCTGACGATAATTCCTTTATAAGTCTGTTCGCGAAATATTATGATGGAACCAATTATCTAAAGATCCAGATTAGATACTATGAGGATTGCGCAAATGTGCAGATGGAAAAAACAGACGTGACTGTCGAAACTTTCGTTGTTGACGATTTTACGATTTATTTGGTCGAGAACATTAACAGCAACTGTGCAGCATGGGTAACGGAACACTATGAATGTCTTGTTGATGGTCCTGTCGAAAAGCAAATATTGAAACAAATGGTGCTTTCTGCATATAAACATACAACGTAAGGAGATGGTATAGCATGTACAAGAAAATAGCTCGCGGTATGTCATTACTTTTTGCTGTCCTGATGCTTATGTCTACACCAGTATTTGCAATGGATATGCGCGCAAGTACCCGGATTGATAGCAGCTCTGCAATCGTTAAGGCAGGCACAGATGGTAATCTCTGGATATACTTTTCTGTTGACGCAGTTTCCATAATGGATGACCTTGGCGCAAGTAAAATTGCGATTCAACGCTATAGTGGATCACGCTGGATTACAGAAAGTACACTTACACCTGAAGATGTACCAGAAATGCAGACTACTAATGATATTTGGCACTCTGCAACAATTCCTTACTCACCTAAGTATTCTGGCTATTCTTACCGAGCAGTAGTTTCTATTTATGCCACTAATAGTTCTGGTACAAGCACAACAACTTTAACTTCCCGCTCTGTAACCATGTAGGTAATGGATGCAAAAACCATGGAATACGCAAATCTTTACTCCCCAATATCATTAAAAGACAAGTGAAGGAATCCCTGTTCTACATTGTGCAGGACCTGATAGGCTATGATATCCGGGAGCCTGACCGGAAGGATGGAAGCATCCAGCAAAATAAGGCCCTTGCCAGCGTTTCGCTTGGCAAGGGCCTTATCTATTGCGCGTTCAATTTGCAGGGATGCTTCTGTGCCAGCGTAAATCTATAAGCGTTCAATTTCTAAACGAATTTGCAGATGTGAAGCCATAAGATTTCACAGGATTTCCAAGAGGGGGGCAGAAGAAGGCGTCTCCTTCCCAGCTGATCCGATCCTTCGCGCTCCATCTGCGGGGAGACCGTGGGGGAGGCCGGGAGAGACGCGGCGCGCCATGAAGATCATCCCGGCCCGGGTGAGCATCCAGTACCGGTTCACCCCCGCGGGCGAACCGGTTAACCTTTGATTCCTGACGGACTGGCTGTACCCAATAGACTCCCGCCAGCTGGCATCCACTGACAAAATGCCCCTCTTTATGCTAAAAACAAGGAGGTGGTCTTTTGTGCACCCCAAATAGTTTTGCGGCCGCGCTGAAAAAGGAGCGGAAAGCTCGCGGCATGACCATGCGGAAGTTTGCGAAAGAGTTGGATATCTCCCTCTCCTCTCTGATAGAATACGAGTCCGGCAGGAGGCTCCCCAGGGCCGGCACGGTAAAACATATTGCCCAAAAACTGCACATATCCCCTGCCGCGCTCGTCTCCGATCTTCCCGCTGACGGCCAGTCGCTGCATTCCTGTTTCGAGTATATCTCTCGCTATATCCAGTCCCTGCACCCCAGCACCAGAGCATCCGCCAAACATGCTCTTGATATGCTCCTTCTCGCCGTAAAGACTTCCGAGAATCTCTTCTTCATGGAAAACCATGCCGCGCCCCCTGAGGACCCATCCGCCCAATTCCGATACACGCTCCATGAAACGCCCTCTTCCTCAACCCCCTACGGTATATTGGTTGAAGAGCTTCGGGACGGCGCCTGGTCTGCCGCCGCTGCTTTCGCCCCCTTTTCCAATGACAGGCTTGCCGTTCTCAATATTGTCTATTCCGCCAACGAACTTCAGCTCCCGCCGGATAAATTCTTCTCCGATGTCTTCCCGGATTTCCCGATTTGACGCTTAGGCATTTCAATTGGCGGAGAGGCGCCGGCGCAAAGCCTGTCAATGCCATGCCTCTCTCCGAGCCGGGCGCGAAGCAGTAATGAAATCCAATAAAATGCAGTGTACTTTTGAACAGTACACTGCATTTTATATGCCGAGATAAATTTTCCGGAGAAGGGATCACGGGGCGCCTTCCGGGGATAGATACCGCGCCCTTTCTGATCCAGTACCAGCTGTAAGCGGCGCATAAAACCGCACCGCCATCCCCGGCCCTACTTCCCTTCCGGAACGGCGGCCCCGCCGGGCGACCAGCGTCCCTCGTTGATGGCCCGGATCACCCCGCAGTCAAATTTAGGCTTGTGATCAAAGCTCAGAAGCCCGTTCTGCTCCTGCTGCACATCAGTCAGCTGGGTATAGCAGAACCCTTGAACCACCGGGGACTCCAGCATAGCGGAAACCACCTGGTGATAAATCCGGTAAAAGTCCTCCACCCGCCCGGCGTTGGTATAGCCCCATCCGGAGGTGTCTTCCACATTGAAGGAAATACCGCCGCACTCCGTGACCATCACCGGCTGTCCGGTATAGCCGCAGCCGGGGGCAAACAGAGCCCGTCCCGCCGGACGGTGGCTCAGGACCTCCTCCAAAGTGCCGTAGCGCTGGTCGAGCACCTCCTTCTCAGGCGCGTAATCGTGGACCCCCAGCACGTCGGGAATGGTCTGTTCCCAGCCGTCGTTGGACATGACCAGGCGGGTAGCGTCCAGAGACTTTGTCAGTTCCACCAGGGCCCGGCTGTGATGGACCTGACGGCTGTTGGAGCTGATATTCTCCACGCCCCAGGACTCGTTGAGCGGTGTCCACGCCACAATGCAGGGATGGTTGTAGTCCCGCCGCAGCACCTCCATCCACTCCCGGGTGAACCGGCAGACATAGTCGGAGGAGAATTCAAAGGCGTTGGCCATCTCCCCCCACACCAGAAGCCCCAGCCGGTCCGCATGGTACAGGAAGCGCGGGTCCTCCACCTTCTGATGCTTGCGCACCCCGTTGAAGCCCATCGCCTTGGCATACTGGATATCTGAAACAAAGTCCTCATCCGTGGGTGCCGTCAGCAGGGAGTCCTGCCAATAGCCCTGATCCAGCAGCAGCTTCTGGCAGTAGGGGTAGTTGTTGAGGAGGATCACTCCGTCCTCCACGGATATCTTCCGCAATCCGAAGTAGCTGTGTACCGTATCGCACAGCTCCCCGTCCTGATACAAACGGTAGACCACGTCAAACAGCCGCGGCTTCTCGGGGCTCCATGCGCAGGCGGTGATGAAGTTGTCGCCGCCCAGCCGCTCCTTGTCCAGGTCCGCCAGGACCCGTCCGCCGGCGCGGTAGGCCTCCGTGCGCAGCTTCGCCACCGGCGTCCCCTGGAATCCCACCTCGATCTCCAGCTCCAGCCCCTCCCGGGACAAGGTATAGGCAAATTCCACCGTGCGCCGGTCCAGATCCGGCGTCACCTCCACCCGGCGGATATGGGCCGCCTCCACAGGCTCCAGCCAGACCGTCTGCCAGATGCCGGTGGTGGGCGTGTAGAAAATGGACTCCGGCTGATCCTTCCAGTACTGCTTGCCCCGGGGCATGGACAGATCCGAGCGGATATCCTCCGCCTGGACCGTCACCAGATTCTCACCGGGACGCAGGGCGTGGGTCACATTCAGGGCAAAGCCAACGTGGCCCCCCTCATGCTCTCCGCACAGGCAATCATTTACCCACACCCGGCAGCGGTAATCCACCGCGCCGCAGTGGAGGAACACCGTCTTCCCCTCCCAATCCGTCGGGAGCGCGAAGCTGCGGCGGTACCACACCTCGTCGTGCCGTTCGGACAAGCCAATGCCGGACAGCTTCGACTGATAGGCAAAGGGCACGGTGATCTCCCGGTCAAACACCGGCCGGTCAAAGGAAAAATCCCATTGTCCATTCAAGTTCATCCACCCGTCCCTCCGGAACTGGGGACGGGGATATTCCGGTCTAGGAATGCTCATGATCCAACTTCCTCCAATACAGTCTGTTCTCCCAACGGATCGCTCCCCAGGGCAAATCGGTTCAGCCCTCAAGGCCGAAACCTCGTTCTCCACGTTCAGAAGGGCATGGTTGGCCCAGCGCCCGCAGGCGGACGGGACTCCAGCTGCCGCTCCAGCCGCTCCACCAGGGGCAGAAGCTCCGTGGGACGGTAGATCCGGTAGACCGGCTCCTCCTCCGGGCCGGCGGCCTGGGCGGGATAGCGAGGGGACCAGCACAGATGCACGGAGGCGATGCCAAACCGGTTGGCCCCCAGCACGTCCCGTGACAGGTTGTTTCCCACCATGATGACGCGGGACTTGTCCGCCTCCGTCAGGCCCAGGCTCTCCATAGCCCGCTCAAACATGATCCGGTCCGGCTTTTCCGTGCCCACGGCCTCGGAGATGATCCATGCGGTAAAGATATGATCCAGGCCGTTGCCCTCCATGGTGTTGCGGAAGGACTGCACCAGGCCGTCCGCGACCATGACGATGGTATACCCCTGCCCATACAGGGACAGCATGGTCTCCTTCGCCCCGGGGATGCAGTCGGCCCTGTGGACGACTCCCCCGGGAATATCCCGAATTTCCGTCCCCTCATCGATGACCGTGTCGCCAATGTCTGTAAAAATGATCAATTCTTTCTTTTCCATATCAGATATTCTCAAGTCGAATGGTTAATATCTCCCTGCCGCCCACCGGCAGGCGCAGCACCCCGCCAGTGTCCGGCTCCAACAGCACACATGGTTCTTCCAGGATATTGCTGCGGTAATATGTATATCCCTCCCTGGCTCTCAGCGCCAGCTCCGAGGGCGCGTCGCCGGTATTGAACAGGCGCAGAACATACCCCCGCCCGTCCGCAGAGCGCTTGAAGGCCGTATAGGCCAGCCCGTCACCGCGGCACTCCTGGAAGCTCCCCCGCTCCGGCAGGCTCCCCTCCGCCTGGAGGATCTGGAACGCGGGCATATCCGCCTGGAACTGGGCGGCCAGGCGGCACCCGTCCCGCCGGAGAGCGCCGGAATAGGCGGCGATCCCCAGCTCCATGGATACCGCCCCCAAGCACTGAGCCTCCGGCGTGGGGAACACGCCCCAGTCCCCCAGCTCGCCCACCGCCCGCAGCAGCGTGACGGCCAGGGCCTTGTCCTGGGGAAGCACCTCATACTCATAGGCGCCCCGGTTGGCGCACAGCAGTCCGCCCTCTCCGTCCTCCGCCGCCGCAAAATACTGCATCCGCTGGCAGCGGCTGGGGTTGGTCCAGGCCTCCCCCGGCACATCCGGGCGGCGGATCACATCGAACACGGAGTCCGCCAGATGCCAGTCCGTCCGCAGCCCCGTGGGAAAGACCGCCCGCAGCCGGTGGTCCCTGGCCGTGTTCTCAAATTCCGTCCGGAACCGGACCAGGGGGCTCCCCTCCTCCAGTGTCAGGAAAGTCCGCAGCTCCAGCCGGACGGTCTCCCCGCCCCGCCGTATCCGCCGCTCCAGCCGGGGCTCCATGGAGGCCGCAGCCTCCGCCAGCGCGCCGTCCGCGCAGGCGGGAACGTCCAGCCGGTGGGTGATCCGGAAACAGGCGCGGAACGGGGCGTTCTCCAGACAGACGATCTCCGCCGGGAGGCCCCGGGTGGTAACGGGCTCCCCCAGGGTCTCCCGAAAGATGTACTCGTCTCCCACGTCGCCGGTGTCCTCGTAATACCCCAGATCCCGGTATATCCGGCCCGTTCCCTTCTCCGTCAGGGAGAAGGTCCCGTCCTCCCCGATGTCCACGCGGACGAAGCGGTTCTCCATCCGCCGGGGTCCGGAGGCCAGCCCCGCCCCCGCCGGAGCGGGCGCGCCCTCCCTGAGGTAAAAGACCTGATAGCCAAAGGCCGGGATATCCTCCGCCTGGAAGCGGACCCGGACCCGCCGCTCAAAGCAGGGACGGCGGAAGCTGTCCTCCGGCAATTCATAGCCGAAGCAGACCCCCAGGTCCTCCACCACACAGGGCAGTTCCCTGCCCTGGCTGTCAGTCAGGTGGTACGTCCCGGCGGGACGGTCCAGCAGCGCCCGGCGGGCCTCCCTGGTTCCATAGACCCGCTCCAAGGAGACCACCGCCTCCGCCGCCTGGGTCCGGGACCAGCCCGAGGTGTTCCATACCGCAAAGGCGGCGGCGGAACCCGCCAGCCCCGGCGCGGCGATCCGGCCGCTGAGCCGTCCGCCCGCCTGGTCCGTCAGCAGGCGGCCCAGCTGGATGCTTCGGGCGTAGCGCCCCTCCGTCTCCCGGTGTACCTCATCGATGCTGCATCCGCAGATGCTGTCGTGGGGGTGGTTCTGCATCAGGAGCATCCACGCCCGGTCCAGCAGCGCCGGGTCCGTCTCCTCCCCCGCCATGGAGGCCATGGCGGCAAGAGGCTCCGCGAGCCGCTCCAGCAGCACCTCGTTCTCCCGGTTCATCGCCTTCAGCGGCGCCCGGGAGGACGCCGTGCTGCACAGGGTATTGTCCCCCGCCGTCTCCTGACCGGCCAGCTCGCCGGAGACTGTCTCCAGCGCCGCGCCGCTGTCCAGCACCCCCTGGGCGCAGCGCTCCAGATCGGACTGGACGAACTCCAGCTCCGGATACAGCCGCCGGGCCGTCTCCAGGGCCTTTGGCAGATCCCGCTGCACCGGCTGATGGTCGCTGCCGTTGAGGAAGAGCAGGTGGTCCGCCGCAGCGTACCGCCGGGCCTGCGCCAGCCGCCGGTCCCAATAGGACCGGGCCTCCTCCGGGTCCGCCGGGATTTCCTGGCCGTTGTTGTACCAGTTGGCAAAGAACAGGGAGAGGATGCGGCTCCCGTCAGGGCTCTCCCAGAAAAACTCGCTGCGGGCAGGCCGGCAGTGTCCCGGATCGGACATTCCGTCCGCCCCTACGGGCTCCACCCCCCGGCCAAAGGCCGCCGCCGTCATCCCCGCCTGACACAGCAGCTGGGGCATCTGGCTCACATTGCCGAAGGCGTCCGGGAGATAACCGATCCGGCAGGCCCCGCCGTATGCCTCCGCCATGCGGAGCCCCCGCAGCAGGTTGCGCACGTTGGCCTCCCCGCTGGTCAGATACTCATCCTGGAGGACGTACCAGGGGCCCAGCTTCAGCCGCCCGGCCCGGGCGTGCTTTTCCAGCAGGGCCCTCTTCTCCGGGCGGAGGACCAGATAGTCCTCCACCGCGATCATCTGCCCGTCCAGGTGATAGGTGGGATAATCCTCCCCCTCCAGCAGCTCCAGGACCCGATCCAGATGGTCCGCCAGCCGGGCGCGGTGCCATTCGAAGGGCATATACCATTCCCGGTCCCAGTGGGCGTGTGGTACGACATGTATGGTTTGTTTCATTGCCGCGCCTCCTTAAAATTCCGGCGGGAGTTCGCCGGGCAAGGGGGAGGCGAACTGCTGGCGCACGTCGTCGATGGGGGATTGGTACCGCCAGTCAGGGTCCTCCGCCAGCTTCCGCCGGCACATGGAAGGGGTCATGCCTACGTTTTTCTTGAACTGCTTGGAAAAATAAAACTGGTCGTTATAGCCCACGGAGGTGGCGATCACCTCGATGGAGAGGCTGGGATCGTGCAGCAGATCCACCGCCTTCATCGTCCGGTAGTAGATAAGGTAGTCCTTAGGGGAAAACCCGGTCAGATTGGTAAAGATGGTGGTCAGCGCCTTGCGGCTCAGTCCCATGCTGGCGGCAATGTCTTCCACGGTGATGCTGTCGTGGTAATTCATGTCGATGAAATCCAGCGTCCGCACCAGGTAGAACTCCGGCGTAGCCGTATCGGGCTTCGCCTCCCGGAAGACGTTGTCCAGCAGGAAACCGAAGATGCTGTACAGCTGCGCCATCATCTTGCAGTAGCGGTTGGGAAACCTGGTGGAGGCGAGCAGCAGCGCGTCAAACATTTCCTCCGCGTCGTGTTCGGGGCTGTCCGTGAACACCGGCTCGAAGACCGTCAGCTTGGCGCGGCTGAGATACCGCTCCACCAGATATCCGGAGAAAGCCACCCAGGTGACGTTCATGCCGTCCTTGTAGTGGGGCTTCACCACCGTCTCCTCCCTTGGGAACATGACAAAGCCCTGCCCCGCCTCCACCTTGTGGACCGCCTGGCGGACAATGACGGAGCCCCTGCCCTCCTTGACAAAATAGAGCAGGTAGTGGTCCGGCTTTCCGCCGTACGCCACAGTCTGATCCTGGTTCCCGCAGTTGTAGATGTTGAAGGTCAGGTTGTAGTGGGAGAGGTCGCTGATGTGGATGCTGATATTCCGGGTCGCCGGCTGCTGCCGGTTCTGGTGGAGCATCTCATACAGCTCCCGTTCGGTACGCGGTTTTTTCTGATCCATTGCTCACCCTCCATAGTTTGGGATACGCGCCGGGGGTCACGCCCCGCCGCAGGGACAGTTCCAGCAGGCCACCATCCGCCCGTCCCGCTCCTCCAGCGGCGGAGCGTCCTTCCGGCAGCGCTCGGTGGCGTAGGCGCACCGGGGATGAAAATGACAGCCGGAGGGCGGGCTGGCGGGGTTGGGCACCTCGCCCTCCAGGATGATCCGCTCCACCCGCACGTCCGGGTCCGGCTGGGGCGCCGCGGAGAGCAGGGCCCTCGTGTAGGGGTGCAGGGGACCGGCAAACAGCTCCTCCGTCTTCCCGAACTCCACCACGCGGCCCAGATACATGACCATGACCCGGTCGGAAATATGCCGCACCACCGACAGCGCGTGGGAAATGAAAAGATAGGTCAAGTTGTATTCCTTCTGGAGGTCCTCCAGGAGGTTGATGATCTGGGCCTGGATGGACACGTCCAGGGCGGACACCGCCTCGTCGCAGACGATGACCTTGGGCTGGAGGATCAAGCTCCGGGCGATGCCGATGCGCTGGCGCTGGCCGCCGGAAAAGGCGTGGGGATACCGGCGCAGATAGGCCTTGTTCAGCCCCACCTGACCGGCGATGCGGTCCACCGCCTGCTCGATCTCCCGCCGGCTCATGGCGGTATTATACCGCAGCGGCTCGCTGATGATGTCAAACACCGTCATCCGGGGATCCAGGCTGGCGTAGGGGTCCTGAAAGATCATCTGGATGTCCTTGCGGTACTTTTTCATCTGGGCCTTGGTGGCTTTCAGGAAGTCGATGACCCCCTCCTCCGTGTGGAAAAGGACCTGGCCGGAGGTGGCCTCGATCCCCCGGACCACGCAGCGGCCCAGCGTGGTCTTGCCGCAGCCGGACTCACCCACGATGCCGATGGTCTCCCCCTGGTTCACCGTCAGGGAGACGTCCGTCAGGGCCTTGACGCCGGCCCCCTTGCTCTCATACACCTTGGACAGATTCTTGATTTCCAGTACGACTTGCTCCATCTTCTCACCCCTTCTCTTCCATCAGCGCGCAGCGGACCATGTGGCCCGGCTCCGCCTCGTACTCCGCGATGTCCCGGCAGGCGCAAACGCCCTCGATCCGGGAGGGGCACCGGTCATGGAAGCCGCAGGAGGGCGGCAGGTCCACCGGCAGCGGCACCACCCCGTCGATGACGAACAGCTTGTCACCCCGGTCCTGGTCCATCTTGGGCAGGGAGCGCAGCAGTCCCTTGGTGTAGGGATGCCGGGGGTCGTGGAAGATCTGCCGGACCGTGCCGTACTCCACAATCTGCCCCAGATACATCACCGCCACGTTGTCGCACATATTCGCCACGGTACCCAGATCGTGGGTGATGAACAGGATGGACATGCCAAATTCCTTTTGGAGGCTCCGCATCAGCTCCAGGATCTGGGCCTGGATGGTCACATCCAGCGCGGTCGTGGGCTCGTCGGCGATCAGCAGGTCCGGGTTGCAGCAGAGCATCATGGCGATCAGCGCCCGCTGGAGCATCCCGCCGGAGAACTCGTGGGGATACTGGTCGATGCGCTTTTCCGGGTTGGCGATGCCCACCTTTTTCAGCATCTCCAGCACCCGCTCCCTGGCGCCGTTCTTACTGGTCTCCGGCTGGTGGATGCGCACGATCTCCCCCAGCTGGTTGCCGATGGTATAGAGGGGTGAGAAGGCCGTCATGGGCTCCTGGAAGATCATGGCGATCTCCGCGCCCCGGATGGCCCGGTAGCCGGCCCCGTCCCGGTCCAGCTCCAGCAGGTTCAGCACCTGCCCGGACTTGGTCCGGTAGAGGATCTCCCCTTGAGCGGAGCAGTTGTCGGGATTGATGCCCAGGATCTCCTTGCTGGTGACGCTCTTTCCGCAGCCGGACTCGCCCACCAGCCCCAGGGTCTCCCCCTTCTTCATGTCAAAGCTGACCCCCCGCACCGCGTGGAGGACGTAGTCGTCCACCTTGATATGCACGTTGAGGCCGCGGACCTCCAGGATATGCTCCGGCGCGATGGCGTGCTCCTTCCGCGTACCGTTCTTTCTGCTGTGTCTCATTTCTCGCACCCCCCTTTACTTGTATGGATCCGCCGCGTCCCGCAGGCCATCGCCCATGAAGTTGAAGGCCAGCACCGTCAGGAACACGAACAGCATGGGGATCAGCTTCCAGTTGTAGAACATGATGGTCTCCAGCTTGTTGGTCTCCTGGAGCAGCACGCCCCAGCTGGTAGCCGGGGAGCGCAGACCCAGGCCCAGGAAGCTCAGTGTGGTCTCGCCGATGATCAGATTCGGGATCGCCATCGTCATGTTGACAATGATATAGCTGGTAAAGCTGGGGATCATGTGCCGGGTAATGATCTTATCCGCCGGCGCGCCGGAGATCCGGGCCGCCATGATGTAGTCCTCCTTCTTCACCGAGATAAACTTGGAGCGCACCACCCGGGACAGGTCCGGCCAGGAGATCAAAGAGAGTATCAGGGTCATCAGCATGAACACCTGGGCGGGCTTCAGCGTCTTGGGGATAGCGGCGGACAGGGCCATCCACAGGGGCACCTGTGGGAAGGAGCGGACCACCTCCACCAGCCTTTGAATGACGGTGTCCACCCAGCCGCCGAAATAACCGGCCAGGGACCCCATGAACAGGCCCAGCACCAGCGTCAGCAGCATACCCGCCACCGGGATGAACAGGGATATCTGCGCCCCCAGCACCACCCGGGAGAACAGGTCCCGCCCCATGCTGTCGGTGCCGAAGAGGAACACCTTGCCTCCCTCCTCCGCCTCAAAGAGATGGAGGTTGCTGGGGATCAGGCCGAACAGCTTGTATTCTCCTCCCTCATCCCCCTGGGCGAAAAAGCGGATGCGATAGATCTGCTCCGTGTCCTCAGCGAACACCAGCATATAGGTCTCCGGGTCCCGCTCGGTCTTCAGCCCGTAGACGAAGGGGCCGATGAATTTCCCCTCGTGGAACCAGTGGACCGGCGTGGGGCCGCAGTTGACATAGCCGCCGTCATACTGCTCCGTTCCCTGGGGCGCAATGAAATTTCCGAAAATGGCGGCAAGGTAGAAGATCAGCAGCAGGACGGTGCTGGCCATGGCCAGCTTATGCTTGCGGAATTTCCGCATCATCAGGCTCCACTGGGAGGCGTAGTAGTACTTGTCGCCCTTCTCCTGCGCTTTCTCCCGCTTCGCGGCGGGGACCGTTTTCACTTTTTCCACGTTGCTCACCCCTTCAGATATTCTTTCCGCGCCCTGGGATCCAGCCAGGCCAGCAGAACGTCGGAGATAAAGGTGCCGATGACCGTCACAATGGCCATCAGGAACAGCCAGCTGCCCGCCAGGTACATGTCCTGATCGATCAGCGCGTCATACATGATCTTGCCCATGCTGGGCAGGTTCAGCACGATGGCCGTGATCGTGGAACCAGTGAAGATACCCACCAGAGACCATCCGATGGAGGAAACGATGGGGTTGACAGCCGCCCGGACGCAGTACTTGTAGCGGATAGCGGCGGCCTTCATGCCCTTGGCCTTCCCGGTCATCACGTAGTTCTTGTTCAGCTCATCCAGCATCTGGCTGCGCATGGTGCGCATCAGGCCGCAGGTGTTCCCCGTGCCGATCACGATGACAGGGATGACGCAGTGCTTGAGCAGGTCCACTACCTTGGCCCAGGACCAGGGCGCGTTCTGCATCCCCGGCGAGAACAGGCCCAGCATGGTGTCCCCCGTCAGCTTGAAGGACAGGAACATCAGCAGGATCGCCATAAGGAAGTTGGGGACCGCCTGCCCCAAAAAGCCTATGGCGGTAAAGGCGTAATCGCCCGCGGAGTACTGATGCACCGCGCTGTAAATGCCGATGGGGATGGAGATCAGATATGTGAACAGCATGGTCGCCAGGGACAGCGCCATCGTGGGTACGATATACGCCTTGATGATCGTGGTCACCGGCATGGAGAGGGAAAAGGAATATCCAAAGTCTCCGCGGAAGAGGATGTTGGTGATCCAGCGCCAGTACTGAATGACAAAGGGCTCGTCCAGCCCGTACTGCGCGCGCAGGTTCTCGATCATCACCGGGTCCACGGACTCACCGGCGGCGGTCAGGCGGCCGATATAGTTCGTGAGGAAGTCTCCCGGCGGCAGAGTAATGATATAAAACACCGCAAAGGAGATCAGGAGCACGGTTAAAAACATGATGCCGATCTTTTTCACAATAAACTTTGCCACGGGTGCTCACTCCAATCTTGTCATTATTCCCAATTTTAAGTTCAAAAACAATATGATCCGCCTCGTCTATGGGCCGCGCCAGGTCAAGCGCGTCTTCTGCGGTCAGGAAATTTTGTTTCCATGGAAACAAAATCAACGTATACGTTGATTTTGGAATCTTTGTTTAGGAGGACAGCCAGCAGCCAAGGGTTGACTGCTGGCTGTCAATTATGTGTTTACGATCACTCCTGAATGAACCAGGTGTAGGGCTTGCCGTAGCCCAGGAAGCGCAGCTCGTCACACATGACGAAGCCCTCGTTCCAGTTGTGGATCCGCTTGTTCACCGCGTAGCGGTGATCGCTGTCGGTCAGGAAGCCGATGATCCAGGTGTTGTCCGCGTGGAGCTGTATGATCTTGTCTCCCGCGGCCTGGAGCTCCTCCATCGTGCTGGCCTTGACCAGGTCCAGGGTGGCGTCCACCAGGGCGGCGATGGGCGTGCCGGGCTCCGGAGTGATATGATCCTTGTGTTCCATGCCGTACTTGCCCAGCCAGCAGACATTGTTGCGGTTGGCCGCCAGGTAGTCGGGACGGAGCGTCACGTTGAATACGCTGGTACCGGCGCCCTCATAGGAGGCCATCGCCACATCGCCCGCGTAGTATTTCTCGTTGCGGGCATTGTTGTCCGTATTGGAGGACTCCACGACCTGGATGCCGATCTTCTTGAAGTACTGGCTCAGCAGGGCCACTGCCGGTGCGTTGGTGACGTTGCTGGCATCCGTTTCCAGCGCCAGCGTGACGGCCTCGCCGTCGTGCGCGCCGCCAACAAAGGTACGGAAGCCGTCGGCATTGCGCTCCGAGCTGATCAGCTCGATGCCGTCCAGGAGCCGGTTGGCCTCGTCCACATCCTGCTCGACCCATTTGGCCGGAGCGCCCTCGATGTACTCTGCCGTGCCCTCAGGAGCCGCCGCCTGCTGCGGCGTATTCATACCGTTGAACAGGATCTCGTTCATCTCATTGCGGTCCACCGCGATGGACAGGGCGTGGCGGAAATCGATCTCCGCGAACAGCTGGGCGTACTGTGCATCCCGGTAGGTCTGGTTCAGCTGGAGAGAGGATACGGACCAGTTGGGGCTGACCATGGTCTTGACGCTGTAGCAGCCGGTGGCCTCGCCCGCCTTGTAGGTGGGGAATTCCTCCGCGCCGAAGCCGCAGAAGTCGATGTTGCCCGCCATGATCTCCTGGGCACACAGACTGTTGTCCATGGTGACAAATTCGAGCTTGTCCACATAGGGCAGCTGGCGGCCCTGGCTGTCTACCTTCCAATAGTACGGATTCCGCTCAAATACCAGCGTCTGCTCCGTCAGCGCCGAGGTGATGTTCCAGGGGCGCAGGGTTGGCCGGCCGGCGTACTGCCAATAGCGGTAGCCCAGCTGGTCGGCCAGCTTGGTATAATCCTCAAAGGTATACAGGCTGCTCTTGGCTTTCGCGTTGGCAAGGGCCTGATCCTCGGTGATGGTGGTCAAGCCATCGCCGCCGATGAGCTTCAGGTCGGTCTCGCCGGACCAGTGGGGGGCCTCCATGTTGACGGCCATGATATCCTTGTACCACTCTTTCGGGCAGAACATCCACTTGTTGTCGATGCAGATGGCCTGGAGCAGAGTGGGCTTGGGGCTGTAGAGGGTGATGGTGAAGGTGGTGTCGTCCACGTAGCGCACCTGGGCGGGCTTCAGCTTGCCGCCATCGTTGGGATCGGCGCTCTTATACCAGTTGTAGTACTTGGTGGTATTGGACTTGGTAACATCGCCGGTATCGTTATCCACCTCGGTGACCAGAACGTAATTGTAATAATAGACGCAGTCCGAGGCCGTAAAAGGCGTGCCGTCCGACCACTTCATGCCTTCGCGCAGATGGATGGTATACACCAGGCCGTCGTCGCTGAGTTCATAGCTTTTGGCTACGTTGGGCTCCACAGTGCCGTCGTCCAGCATCCGGAACAGCGGTTCCTCGCAGATGGGACCGAAATACCACATGCCGGTGTTGTTGGTCCGCATGGTCCCGCCGTAGACCGGCGTCTCATCTTTGGGACTGTAGGCGGCTTCCACGTACACGTCCGCCCCGGCGGGCAGGCGGTCCGCCAGAGCGGGGATCGTTCCTGCGCTGGCCATCTCCGCCAGCACCGGCGCTTCCTTGACGGTATCCCCTTCCGGCTGGCCGCCGGAGGTATCCTGGTCCGTTCCGGAGCTGCCGCTCTGGCCGGGTCCCGGGTCACTGTCGTTGCCGCCGCAGCCGGCCAGAAGGCTGGCCGTCATCAGCAGCGCCAGAAACAAGGCTGCAATTCGCTTCTTCATGTGTTATCCTCCCGAATCGAAATTTTTACATAAGCCCGGTACAAACAAAAGCTGTATCACGCTTGTCCGGGCTGCAGTATGTCTCTATTCTATTCGAAAGATTAAACAAAAGCCATATATATTTTGCGCCGGTTTTTGTAAAATTTTTAATTGCTTTGGGCGCAGGAACTCCCGCTTCCCACGATATTTCCCCTATATGCGCGGGATTTTCTGCAAATTTTCCGCTTTTCTTTGTATATTTTCACCAAAACGCTCTGTCGAAATTTTACGCTTCCAACAAAGCATCATTTCTTTTTTTCGATGCCTTCACTGATGTTTTTTACAAACGGTTCCAGCGCGTTTTTACAAATTTTCATCTCAAAAAGACAAATCCGTCCAGCCGGTCCGGAGAAGCTCCTCCCGCACCAGCCCAGGAATACGCTCCATCAGCTCCGGCCAGGGCAGGAACCGTTCCTCCGGCACGTCCTCCCGCTCAAACTCCATGGAGGGCGTAAAGACATAACGCTCCCGCATATACCGGCGGACCCATTCATCCTGGGCCGCGCTGGTCCCCATCCGTTCGCCCAGCATCTCCGGGACCAGAAGCCCGCCCCCGGCCTTTTCCCGGCAGCACGCTGGAAACTCTTCATGGAGGCAGAACAGCGCCGGGTCCGGCAGCAGCGCGTGCTTGCCCGGCTCCGCATACAGCACCGGACAGCCCTTCTCCGTCCGGAAGGAGGCCAGCCCGTCCGCCCGCAGGCGCATCCCATGGAAGGTCCCCCAGCATCCCGCCAGACTGCCGTCCTCCCGTACCGCCGTCCAGGCGTGTTCCAGGTCGTACATGTGCTGGATGTCATAGTCGTAGTAGACCGCGTACTCGATGATGAACGCCGCGCCATGCTCCGCCGGGTCCAGGGTCAGATCGCGGAAGCTCTGGGACCTCCCCTTCTCCCGGAAAACCGTATAGCCGATGTGCCGGATAGGGAACGGTTCCTTCCTGTCCCGGTAGATATGGGGCTGGCAGCACAGAACAAGTTCTTTCTGATCGTTCATGGGATGCTCTCCTTTATTTTGTCATTTTACCGGCCGGTTCGTACATGTTTCCATATAAAAATACATGGACATTAGATGCCGTTCTTTATTATACTATATCCCAGCCTGGTCCCTCTTGCAATGTAATCTAGCACTGTGCTATGATGTTGTCAATGTCATTTGGACAAGGAATTTGTCAAATAAGCCCCCTCCCCTCTGACGCAGCCGTCAGAAGAAAGGATATCCATGAAAACACTGATCACCGCTCACTCCGGCTGTGACGGCACGCCGGACAACTCCCTGGAGTTTATCTCCCACGCCCTGCGATCCGGCGCGGACGCTCTTGAGGTGGACGTCCGCGCCGCTCAGGACGGCACGCTGTACCTCAGCCACGACCGGACGGACGCCGCCTGTCCCAAGCTGTCCCAGGCATTCCAAATGCTCCGGAGCAGCCCCATGCGCATCAACTGCGACCTGAAACAGCCCGGCCTGGAGGAGGCCGTTCTGGCCCTGGCCGCCAGCCAGGGCGTCGCGGGCCAGCTGCTGTTTTCCGGTGACGTGTCCACGGAGCGGATGCGCCGGGACCCGGAGGTGCGCTCCCGCGCGCTGCTGAACATCCAGTCTATTTTTCCCGGGGAAGGCGGTCTCCCCTTGGAACAGCATCTGGAGGAGCTGGTGCGCGCCTGCCGGACCTGCGGAGCCGCCGTCATCAACGTCTCCTATGAAACGTGTACCCCGCTGGTCCTGGAGCGCCTCCGGGAGGAGGGGATCGGCGTATCCGCCTGGACGGTCAATGAGGAACCGGCGGCCCGCCGCCTGCTGGATTGGGGCGTCTATAATATCACCAGCCGCCGTCCGGGGATGGTCCTGGCCCTGCGGGAAGCGCTCCGCCCCCGCGCGCCGGAGTTCCGCCGGGATATGGGCAAGGAGGTATCTGCGCCGTCATGGGAAAGCTGACCGACCCCCGTCAGATCCGCCGGATGATCCTTCTGTGCGCGGCGGTCTACTTCACCAGCTACATCTCCCGGATCAACTTCGGCGCGCTGATCCTGGAGATCGTCCGCGCGGAGGGCTACTCAAAACCGGCCGTGTCCCTGGCGGTGACAGTCAACTTTGTGACCTATGGCGCGGGACAACTGGTGAGCGGATGGCTTGGGGACCGGATCGACCCCCGGCGCCTGATCTTCGCCGGACTGCTTGGCGCCGCCGGTACGAACCTGCTGATCCCTCTCTGCCCCGGTCCGGGAGCCATGGCGGCGGTCTGGGGCGTCAACGGCTTTTTGCAGGCTATGCTGTGGCCTCCCCTGGTCCGGATCATGACGGAGCTGTTTACGGAGGAAGTCTACCGGCGCGCCAGCGTCCGGGTCTCCTGGGGCAGCTCCTTCGGGACCATCGCCGTATATCTGACGGCGCCCCTGTGCATCCTGTGGTCCGGCTGGAGGAGCATGTTCTTCGCGGCCTCGGCCATATGTGCCGCGGCGGCCTTTGTGTGGCTGCTGTACTCCGGGAAGGCCGAAACCTGTCCGGCGCGTGACCACTCCCGCCACGAGGGAGCGGAGTCCCCCCGGACGGAGAGGCTCCCCGCCGGAATGCTGGCCCTCCTGCTGGGCATCATGGCGGCCATCGTCTGCCAGGGAGCCCTGCGGGACGGGGTGACCACCTGGATGCCCAGCTTTATCGCGGAAACCTACCGCCTGGGCAATACCGTGTCCATCTTGACCGGCGTCGTCCTCCCCGTATTCAGCATCGTCTGCTTCCAGCTTGCCCTGTGGCTGTATGACCGGAAGGTCCAAAACGAACTGCTGCTCGCCGGGTTTATCTTCTTCGCGGGCGTCCTCTGCGCGGTATGCCTGCGGCTGACCGCCTCCTATCAGGCGGCGCTGTCCATCGCGCTGTCCGCCGCCCTGACAGGATGTATGCACGGGGTCAACCTGATGCTGATCTGCATGATCCCGCCCCATTTTGCCGGATACGGCAATGTATCCACCATCTCCGGGCTGCTGAACGCCTGCACGTACATCGGCAGCGCCCTTTCCGCCTGGGGAGCGGCGTTTCTCGCCGAGCATTTCGGCTGGAACGCCGTTCTGACGGCCTGGGCGGCAGCCGCTCTGCTGGGCGCGGCGCTCTGCCTCTCCCTTGCCAGGCGCTGGGAGTCCCTGCGTGTCAAGTGAGCGGTCTCCCGGAGGCTGTTGAGCGGGACCTGCATCCACGGGACAGCCACGCCTCCCGCCGCCGCGCAGAAAACGGGCGATGCCTCACCGGCATCGCCCGTTCTCTATACGGTGGTTTCCTTAACAGCCCTTACACTCAGATCTCCAGATAGGAATCCGCGTACAGGTTGTGGTTCTTGATGATGTCGCAGCTCTTGATGGTCTCCATCAGACGCTGGTCGCAGGGGTTCACGATGGCGGAGGTCAGACCCATGGTCATGGCCATGCCGACCATGGCGGCGTCCATGATGGGACGGATATGCTTGGGCATACCGTTGGAGTTGTTGGACAGGCCGCCGGTGGATTTCAGACCCTCCTCGGAGAAGGCGCGGATGGCGTTGAGCACGTCCATCTGCTTATCCTGCATTCCCTTGATGACCAGGAACAGAGGATCGAACCACAGGTCGTCCGCCTGCATCCCCAGGTGCAGGCCGCGCTCCAGCATGTTGTGGCAGTGCATCATGCGCTCCTCGTTGTCCTTGGCGATGCCGTCGGCGGAGCACAGCGCGATGACGATAGCATCGTTGGCCGCGGCCAGATCGATGTAGCCGATACGGCTTCCGGCGTCGGCGGAGTTGACGATGGGCTTGCCGTTGGTGCGGTTATACACCTTGATGCCCGCCTCGATGGCGGCCATGTTGGCGGTATCCAGCGCCAGGGGCACGTTGTTGAAGTTCTGCTGGAGCAGCTGGACCGCCCAGGTCATCAGCTCGGGGCCGTTGGACTCGGCAGGCCCGATGTTGACGTCCAGATAGGTGGCTCCGGCGGCGATCTGCTCGGCGGCGCGCTTGAGGATGGGCGCCTCGTCATAGGTGTCCATGGCCTTGCGGATGACCGGGGAGATGCAGTGGATGCGCTCGCCGATGGTGACGAAGGTCTGGGCGTTGGGATCGTGGCCCTTGTAGGTCACGGGCTTGTCGTCGATCATGTAGGGGCCGTTGACCACGATGGGAGGCACGGGAAGGACCTTCTTGGGCGCGGGAGCGGCCTCGGCGGGAGCGCCGTCTGCGGGAGCGGCGGCGGACTTGTCCACGTAGCTCTTCTTCCACTCCTCGTCGCGGAGGTACTTCACCAGCTGGACGGCCTCGGTGGTGCCCACGATGACGCTCCACTCGGGCAGCTTGTCCTGGATCTCGCCCTTCATGACGGCCACCTTGCCGGGGATGATGAGGGCGCGGGACTTGATCTTGTTGTTGATATCGTACTCGTCGAAGAACTTCTTGATGGAGGAGCTGGAGAACTTACCGGCGGCCCAGGCGGTCAGCACGGACATGCCGGAGGCGTCGGTGATCAGCAGGTTCACGGGCATCTTGCTGCGCTCGATCTCGCCGGAGACCAGGAAGTAGGTCAGGGCGAAGTCCACGGTCAGGCAGCAGGGGCTGTTCTCGTCGGCGCCGTTGATGGGATAGATGCCGGGGGTGACCTTCATGGGCTTCTGAGGATCGGTGAAGATGTTCTGACGCAGGCCGTACAGGGGCAGGGCCTTAGCGTAGGTCATCTCGGAGCAGACCACGATGGAGCCGTACTTGCAGGTGAACAGGCTCAGAAGGGCGGCCTCCAGGTGGGCGTCGCCGCCGGAAAGGGCGGCCACGTTGACGATGGAGGGATAGCCGAAGGTCCGGTCGCCGTCCTTCAGCGCGGCCCGGCGGATCTGGACGGTGTCGGCGTAGGCTTCCTTGATAGAGGCGGTGCTGGCTTCCAGGATCAGGTTCTTGTTCCCGGCGGCCTCCAGCTTCTCCACCACCTCGTGGAGGGCCTCCAGGCTGCCGGCGCGGACGCCCAGCAGGGCCTTGGCCCCGGTGGCGACGGCGCTCATGTCGGCGTAGTTGTCGGGGGTAGCGCCGTTGACGATGATGTCGCAGCCTGCGGCGGCCTCGACACCGGCCTTCATGGCCTCCACGTCGGTGCAGCTGAGGACCAGGGGACGGCCCAGGGCCTTGGCCTTGGACACCAGGGCGGCGAAGTCGGCGGGAGCCTTATCGGCGCTGTGGCGGACATAGACCATCTCCACGTACATCCGCTCGCTGATGCGCTCGTAGTCCACGGCGGGGATGTTCTTCAGGACCTCGTCCTGCTTGGCCTCGTCCATGCAGTCGCAGACCTGGACGGCGTACAGGGTCTTGCTGACCAGGGTCTTCTCGTGGCGGCTCAGGACGGTCTCGCCGCCCAGGGCCAGATCGCCCACCTTGTAGCTCTTCATGGGAGGCGCGGTGGCCTCAGACAGGGTGGACAGGGCCTCGGAGGACATATGGGGGCACTTCTCGATGGGGAGAGCGCCGGAAGCCACCTTCATGGCGAAGGCCATACAGGTGGGGTTGCCGCAGTCCTTGCAGTTGGTTTTGGGGGTGAGCTTAAAAATGTCAAGACCTTTCAGTGCCATGGTTCGGGCCCTCCTTACATCAAAGCGGCGACCAGCCGCGCAGTGGTCTGAATGGAAGCCGGGTGCTTGAGGATGACGGCGTCGCTGCCGTAGGCCAGGCAGGCGGCGGCGGTCTCCACTTCCATGTCGATGCCGCGCTCCTCGGCGGAGCCCCAGCCGGGGTTCTCGCTCTCGGGAGCGGTGGCTTCCTTCACGCCCCAGGTCTCCACACCGACGGGGGTGATGATGGGCATCTGGAGGGTGTTGTCGTTCTGGCTCAGGGCGGCGGCCTTGACGCGCTCCAGGGTGGAGACGACGTATTCGAAGCCGTACCCGGCGGCGGCGGAACCGATGTTCATGGCCACGTTCTCGCCGGAGACGCCCATCTGGGTGATGAGGACGTTGAGCTGCTTGGCCAGGTTGATGTCCACGGCGGACTCGGCGCCCACCTTCTGGCCGTAGGCCATACCGGCGCCGGCGGCCACGCCCTTGTAGTTCTCCTCCTTGGCGGAGAGGACCAGGATGTTCTTGCCCTGGAGGGCCTCGGAGATCTTGCCGAACAGGTCGGCATCCTTCTCGGAGTTCTTGCATCCGGCCACCACGATGGGCTTGTCGACCACCTCGGCCACGGCCTTGGCGTCGGCCACGCAGTCCTCGATGGACTTGTTCTCACCGTTGGGGTCCGCCAGGTCGAAGCGGATGCAGACGAAGTCCGCCTCGGGCAGCCCGGCGGCCTTCTTGGCGCGCTCAGCCAGGGTATTGCACCCGGCATAGAACTCCTTCAGGCCCTCGGAGGGCTGCTCGGGGTCGTCGGACACGTCGATGCCGATCTTGGGGCGATTGGCGATGGGCGCGTCAAAGGCATAGAGATTGAAGACGTTCTGGCCGCCCAGAGTGGTGGCCTTGTCTCCGGTCCCCAGCGTCAGTTCGTTGATCTTGGCGCTGAAAACCTGGGGCTTTTTTGCAAAAGGCATAGGTAGGTATCTCCCTTCATAAAATTATCGGCTCAATTTGTCTTTCGCCGCCTCCGGCGGCGAGGGGGGACCGTTTCTTGGAAAAGGACCCAAAAAGTCACTGCATTCCGCTTACAGCGTCAGCCCATCAAAGATGCGGTGCACCGCCTGCTTCACAGGGCTGTCGCCGGGCACGGTGACGGAGGGCTTCCCCTCCGCGTCGTACTGGTACACGGTGTCGTCATGGGGGACGACGCCGATGAGCTTCATGCCGTACTTGTCGATCTCCGCCTGAACGCCGGGGTTCAGCTCGCCGTTGGGGGCCCGGTTGATGATGAGCCCCACCTCCTTCGCGCCCAGCTTGAGGTCTACGATCATCTCGCTGAGCCGTCCCGCCGCCTGGACGCCCCGCCGGGAGCAGTCACTGACCAGCAGGATGGTGTCCACCTGGGGCAGGACGCCCCGGCTCAGGTGCTCCAGCCCCGCCTCGTTGTCCACCACGATGTAGCGGTAGTTCTTGGCGTATTTGGCCACCTGGGAGGTCAACAGGCCGTTGACGAAGCAGTAACAGCCCTTCCCCTGGGTGCGGCCCATGACCAGAAGGTCGAAATCGTCCGCCTCCGTCAGGGCGTCGGAAAAGCGCATCTCGGCGTAGTCCGCCTTAGTCATCCCCTTGGGGATCACCTGCTCGGCGGCCATTTCCGCCCGGGCGATGTCCTCCCGGATATCGCCTAGGGTCTCCTCCACCTCTACCCCCAGCACCTCGTTGAGGTTGCTGTTGGCGTCGGCGTCCACGGCCAGGACGGGGCCGTTCTTCTTCTCGCAGAGATACTCGATGAGCATCCCGCAGATCGTCGTCTTTCCTACGCCGCCCTTACCGGCCAGCGCGATGGTTTGGGCCATAGCTGAATCTCTCCTTTTGTTCATTGGAAATCGGGGGACGGGACGCCGCGCCGGCGGCGCGGCGTCCTCGCTTTACCGCTTAGAGGTCTACGATGCCGGACTCCTTCACGATGCGGGCCACGTCCTCGTACTTGTTCAGGGCGTACAGGTGGATGCCGTCGATGCCGCAGGCGCGGTACTCGTCGATCTGGTTGATGGTGTACTCGATGCCCGCCTCCTTGAAGCTGGCCTTCTTTCCGGCCACGTCGGCGTCGAAGGGCTCCTTGTCGAAGGGGTTGGGGAAGATCCAGTTCTTGGAGATGATCTCGCACAGCTTCCGGGGCATGACACAGCCGTTGCGGCTGAGGGCCATGTTGATGGTAGCGGCCTGATCCAGGATGGGCATGATGCCCACGTCCACGGGCATCCAGATACCGGCGTTGCGGATGGCTTCCAGCCAGTACTTGAACTGATCCATGTCCCAGCACAGCTGGGTCATGATGTAGTCCGCGCCCTCGTCCTGCTTCTGCTTGAGGAAGCCGATGTCGGCCTCCAGGCTGCGGCAGGCGATGTGGCCCTCGGGAGAACCGGCCACGGCGATGGTGAACTTATCGCCGAACTCCTTGCGCACGAACTTCACCAGCTCGGTGGCGTAGTGCAGGTCGCCGCCGGTGCCGGTCCAGCCGAAGGGCAGGTCGCCGCGGAGGGCCAGCATATGGTCGATGCCGTGATCCAGATAGGTCTGGAGCTGCTCCTTGATGCCCTCGCGGGTGTTGCCGATGCAGGTGAAGTGAGTAACGGGGGTGCTCTTGCCGTCCTTCTGGATCTTGTCCAGAACTTCCAGGTTCTTGCCCACGTTGGTCCCGCCCGCGCCGTAGGTGCAGGAGATATAGTCGGGATTCAGGGTATACAGCTGCTCCAGCACGCCGCCGGCGCCGCACAGCTTCTCCATGCCAACGTCCGTCTTGGGGGGGAACACCTCAAAGGAAAATGCTGCTCTCTCTTCAAAAATGTCGGCTACGCTCATAATATAATCGTCCTCCGTATGTGAAATATATTTTTTAGCGGCTCCGCCGCATGGGATACATTGTTTACCGCTATCCTTTTAAGTCTTCTTCCAGATCTTGTCTCAGCTTCGCTATTTCTGCCAGGACAGCTTCTTTTGTGTCTTTACTTTCCGCTGCTTCAAGTGCGCGGATCAACTGCTTCAAATAACTCTTGAACTGCAAATCAGTCATTCCCATTACTGTCACATCCTTTCGCAACTCTAAAAAGATGTTACCGCTTCAACGGATCAAGGATTTTATCAATCGCCACTTGGTTCTCATTCTTCTTTTGGTGGGTAAAAAGACGGCTGCACATCTTTAAGCATTTCAGAACTCAATTGATCGTCAAAAGTAAACATAAAAGATAAAGAGATGCCTAAATAATATAATGCAAATAAACTAGCATTATTTGAGGCCCATTTTCTATCTTTATAATCAAATGCTCCATCAGGCATTAAGAACACCCGTTTTTGTTTATGAACCACCTTTAATTGACCAAGCAGATAAATGATTTGATGATAATGACCAACCACTTTGGGACCACTAATATATACAATAGCTGGTTTCTGCTTTGATCTGCGGGAAAACATATTTACGCCATTTTGGGGGCGTTTATCAGGGTCCAAGCAGTCTTTAAATATTGCCAACACATTTTTTCGGTAAGTTCCGACTGCTTTGAATGATCCATAAGAATTTCTCAGCTTTCTTTTTCTCAGACCGGCGTAAAACTGTACCGTTTCAGCAGTCCGGCGGTGTCCGTATGATACACCACCGTACCGTCGGCCAGGTCCTCCCGCTGGATCTCCGCCCGGGGCTCCAGGGCGCGGATGTAGGCGTCCGTGTCCTCCACGGACACCTCCTGGAAATCCACGTCCCGCATCTGGTTGTTGCTGCACTGATTGAATATCTCGCAGCAGAGCTCGTATTCTCTCATAACATTATACCATTTCTTTTTCAAAAGCGCAATTCCATATCCATGGGATCAGAGAGATCAATTTTGTGCCGTAGGGCGCGCCGGGTCGTCGCGCCCTACAATGCGGCATGATTTGCTCAAAATTGATTTCCCTGCTTGGGATGATCCGGAAATTGCATCCTGCGAAAGGGCGGGCGGGATCACTCCGCCGCCACGATGACGCTGCCCGCCGTCAGGTCCGCGCTGACCAGACGGCCCGTAATGGTGGTCTTCATGCCCATCACATCTTCAAAGATCAGCTTGTCGCCGTCCACGTTGATGCTGGCCACGAATTTGCAGAGGATGTTCTCCTCCTGCTTCTCGTTCCGGTAGATCGTAGAAAGGCACATGGGAATCACCCCTTTCCAAAGAGATTCAATACTTACTTCTTCAGTTCCTCCAACGCCGCCGACAGGTAGCCGTTGGCCTGGTCGAAGGACTCCACCGCGTGGAGCAGCTGGTGGCGCGCCTCGCCGGAAAGCCCGGCGGCCATATCGCTCAGCTCCTTGGCGTGGTGGATGTTGTGCTCCAGCATGTACTGGAGCACCGCCAGGGTCTGCTCGCCGCCGTGCTCGTGGTGGTGCTCGCCGCTGTGGGTGTGCTGATGGGTGTGGGTGTAGGGCTGGCCGTGCTCGTCGGTATGGGTATGCTCGTGTACGTGCTCCCCGTGGGCGTGGCCGTGGTCGTGATCAAAATGTCCCATTGTCGTTTCTCCTCCCGAGGTTATATTGACACAATTTTAACTAAATACACTATACCCCAAATTTTCCCGGTTTGCAAGAAGTAGAAACAGAATAATTGACGAAAAATTTTTGTTTCTTTTGTGAAATCAGACAGTTTAGCCGGGGAGCCCGGAAAAATGCTGGACATCGGCGGCGGCCGGTGGTATAATAACGCCAAATCGGCCAGGGTGATTTGCGCTTTCGTTCGTCATTTACACCAAAACTGGCCGGCTATTTGTGTGAGGAGGTATTTTTGTGGTTAGTTTTCTCATCTGTCTCGCTCTTTTGATCGGCGGCTACTTCACCTACGGCAAGGTAGTGGAGAATACCTTCGCCCCCGATGACCGCGAGACCCCCGCCGTCAAGATCAACGACGGCGTGGACTACGTGGTCCTTCCCCAGTGGAAGCTGTTTCTGGTGCAGCTGCTGAACATCGCGGGCCTGGGACCCATTTTCGGCGCGCTCCAGGGCGCTCTGTGGGGCCCCATCGTCTTCCTGTGGATCACCTTCGGCACCCTGCTGGCCGGCGGCGTCCACGACTTCTTCTCCGGCATGATGAGTGAGCGCAACAACGGCGAGTCCATCTCCGAGATCGCCGGCATCTACCTGGGCGGCGCCATGAAGAACGTCATGCGCGTGTTCAGCGTGGTGCTGCTGGTGATGGTGGGCACCGTGTTTGCCGTCGGCCCTGCGGGCCTTATCGTCACCCTGTTCAAGCAGAACGGCGTGGACGGCATCCTGGCCACCACCCTGTTCTGGCTGATCGTCATCCTGGTGTACTACTTCATCGCCACCTTCCTCTCCATCGACAAGATCATCGGCAAGGTCTACCCCGTCTTCGGCATCTGCCTGATCATCATGGCGGTCGGCGTGGCCATCGGCATCTTCGTCAAGCCCGAGTACACCATCCCCGAGATCTGGAGCAATTTCCGCAGTATGCACCCCGGCGGAACGCCCGTGTGGTCCTTCATGTTCATCACCGTGGCCTGCGGCGCCATCTCCGGCTTCCACGCCACCCAGTCCCCCCTGATGGCCCGCTGCATGAAGAGTGAGCGCCAGGGCCGCTTCGTGTTCTACGGCGCCATGGTCTGCGAGGGCGTCATCGCCCTGATCTGGGCCGCCGCCGGCTGCTCCCTGTACGAGGTCACCGGCGGGCTCAACACCGGCCTCCAGGCCATCTTGGCCAACGGCCAGTCCGCCGCCATCTACGACGTGTGCGCCAAGACCATGGGCGGCATCGGCATCGCCCTGGCCATGCTGGGCGTCATCGCCTGCCCCATCACCTCCGGCGACACTGCCTTCCGCTCCGCCCGTCTGGTCCTGGCCGACTGGCTGAAGATGGATCAGGGCCAGTACAAGAACCGCCTGATCCTCTGCATCCCCGTGCTGGGCGTAGGCGCGTTCCTGGGCATCGGCAACGCCCTGGGCTTCATCGACTACACCATCATCTGGCGTTACTTCAGCTGGACCAACCAGACCCTGGCCATGATCGTTCTGTGGGCCGCGTCCATGTATCTCTTCTATGACAAGAAGAATTACTGGCTCACCGCCGTCCCCGCCACCTTCATGAGCGCCGTGTCCGCTACATACTTCGTCCTGGCGCCCGAGTGCCTGGGCAAGCTGGTGAACACCTACGCCGACGGCAAGCTGGTCTCCTACAACACCATCATTGCCTACCCCATCGGCATCGCCGTGGCGGCTCTCTTCCTGGGCATCTTCCTGTATTCCATCAAGAAGCGGAAGGTCAGCCCCCAGTACGACACCCTGAAAAAGTAACATCATCCATACGACCGGCGGAGGGGCGGCTGTTCCGTCCCTCCGCCCTTTTTACGCAGGAGGCACACTCATGATCTTCAAACCAAGACAGCTCAGCCGCGAGGGCCTGTCCCCCGAGGCCCTGGCGGCTGACAAGAAGGGCTGCAGGCGCTTCGGGCCCTGCGGCGTGGGAAAAGAGGCCCTGTACCTCAACAGCTTCTATATCGACCGCTGCTTCTACGTCGTCCTCCCGTCAGTCCGCCGGGTCTTCAAGCGGGTAGCCATGAGCAAGGGCGGCTTCACCGGCAAGGGCATGTTCGCCTCCATCCCCTATCTGGTCGTGGAGTACGACGGCGGGAAACAGAAGCAGTGCAACTTCAAGCGGGAGGACGACGTGGACCGCCTGCTGGAATACATAGCCCGGATCCTGCCCGATATCCCCCGGTACAGCGCGGAGGGGGAACGCCGTCTGGCGGAGAAGGCCGCGCGGGAGGCGTCCCGCTACCTGCCGGAGCTCTCCCCCCAGGCCCAGAAGGCCTGGGACGACCTGGAGAAGGCCAAGACCCGTCTGGCGGAGGACCCCGCCCTCTCCGGCCGTCTGGCCCGAGCCGCCAAGACCAAGCGCACCATCGACCAGGCCAACCCGGCCTACAAGTGGGTGGCGCTGACCATCGTGGTGCTGGGCGCCGCCGCGCTGGTCTACGGACTGTGGAGCTGGCTGAACAAGGACGGTACGGGCGTGTATTTCCTTCTCTTCGGCCTGGCCGCCGTCTTTTTCTTCTCCGGGGCCAACGTCCTCCCTACCGCCCGGAACAACAAGAAGGCCGCGGCCCGGGAGTGGGAGGAGGCCAAAGCCGCTATGGGGAGTCATCTGTCCGGCGGGAAGAAATTCCCGGTCCCCTGCCAGTACGCCCATCCCGTCGTGCTGGAGCGGATGATCCGCATCCTCCGGGAGGGCCGGGCCCAGACGGCGGACGAGGCGCTGGAGGTCCTGAAAAACGACCTCCGGGCCCTGAACGCTTCCGTCCAGGTGGAGCAGGAGGAGTACGACGAGGTCGTCTGTATCAAGCCCATGTTTCTGCTGTGCGGGTATCAATAAGCAACACACGAGGGGCCGCCGTCCATTCCGGACGGCGGCCCCTCGCTTGCTTTCATAAATGGTTCTGATCGATCTGTTTCCTGTAAACTCCGGAGGGCCCCCGCGATATCGCCAGGCAGCCGGTACAGGCACTGCCCCGCGCCTCAGAGCCTCTTATAGTGGTAGAACGCCGCGAAGTTGTTGAACAGCACATCCTCCAGAAACTCCGGCTCCAGACCCAGGGCCAGAGTCTTGTCCAGCTCCTTCTGGGGGCACCAGATCGGATAGTCCGAACCCCAGAAAACATGTGTGGGGTCGTACTCCCGGAGAATGGGATACAGCGGGGACTTGTCCGCGACGTAGCTGAAGGAGGAACTGATGTCCGTATAGACGTTGGGCAGCTTCGCCAGGGGGCGGATCTTCTCGATGTCCCAGTCCCCCCAGTTGCCCAGGTGGGCGGCGATGCACCGCAGCTTAGGGAAGGTCTCGGCAATAGGGATCATATGCCGGGGGCCGGAGACGTTTACCCGCGGGTCCCCCATGTGGGCGATGAGGAACATGTCCTGACGCTCCATCTCCTCGAACATGGGGAACAGGCGCTCATCGTCCAGGGCGAAGTGCTGGAACTCCGGGTGGAGCTTCACACCGTGCATCCCGTGCTCCCGCATCCACCGCAGCTCCTCCCGATAGCCCTCGTACCCGGCGTGGAGGGTGCCGCAGGGGATGAGGCAGGGATGGGCCTCCGTCTCCGAGAGGATATAGCGGTTGATATGCTCCACCTGATGGGCGGTGGTGGCGGCGGAGAAGACCATGGCCCGGCCGATCCCGGCCCGGTCCAGGACTTCCAACAGCTCGCCCGCGCTGCCGTAGTGGTTGGGGGGCTCGGGCAGATCGAAGTACTCCGCCGTGGCGATGGTGGCCTTGGCGGCGACCTTCTCCGGAAAAATATGGGTGTGCATATCGATGACTTTCATGGGACGTTCCTCCTGCATAGCGGCTTTGCTATGAGTATAGCACACTCAAAAGCGTCTATAAAATAGCCGATACCGCCAAAAATGCGAGGGTCAGGAGGAAGAAAATCAGTATCAATTTCCACACGAACCGCACCCACCGGTCGTAGGGCACCTCCCCTAGGGCCAGTCCGCCCATCACCACCGCCGCCGTGGGGGTGACGATGTTCACCAGGCCGGAGGCGGACTGGAAGGCGGTGACGATGAGGCTGCCCCCGATCCCGGCGAACTCCCCCAGGGGGGCCAGGATGGGCACGGACAGGGTGGCCAGCCCCGAGGACGAGGGGATCAGGATGGACAGGGGGATATAAATAAGGTAGACCAGCAGGATGAAGGCCACCGAGCCCGCCCCCTCCAGGGCCCGCTCCCCCCAGTAGAGCACGGTGTCGGTGATCTGCCCGCCGTCCATCAGGACGGTGATGCCCCGGCTGATGCCGATGATAAAGCCCACGCCGATCAGGTCCGCGGCCCCGGACACGAAGGCCTCCACCGTCTCCACCTCCCCCAGGCCGTATACCAGCCCGATCATGACGCCGCCCGCCAGGAACAGTCCGCTCAGCTCCGAGAACCACCAGCCCAGCGTGGGGACGGGGACCCCGATCTCGTCGAAGGGGATCACCGCGTAGGTCATGACGAGGAACACGGCGGCGAAGAGGGCCAGCACCACCTTCCGGCGGAAGGTAAGGATGGGCACGTCTCCCCCCGCCGGCCGGACGAACTTGTGGCTGGACCCGGCGGTGAGGGATCTCTCCGGGTGGCTGCGCACCTTGGCGGCGTAGGCCATCACGTACCAGATGGCGATGGCGTCAAAGAGGACCAGCATCACCAGCCGGACCATGAGGCCGTCCCCCAGGCTCACCCCCGCGAAGCCGGAGGCGATGCCCGTGGCGAAGGGGTTCACCGTGCTGGCCAGCACCCCTGCCCCGCTGCCCAGCAGCACCACGGCGATGCCCACCAGCGGATCGTAGCCCGCCGAGACGAACACGGGGATCAGGAGGGGATAGAAGGCCATGGTCTCCTCCCACATGCCGAAGGAGGTGCCCCCCAGGCTGAACAGGATCATCAGCACGGGGATCAGGAGGATCTCCTTCCCGCCCAGCAGTCGTATGACGTTGCCGACCCCCGCGTCGATGGCCCCGGTCCTCATCACCACGCCCAGGAAGCCGCCCACCATCAAAATGAACAGCGCCACGTCCGCCGCGTCGTAGAACCCCTGGAAGGAGGCCAGGATCACGTCCCCCGGCCCCTGGGGCTGCTGCTCCACGGTCTGATAGGTCCCCGCCACCGGGGCCTCCTCCTCCCCCGCCCGCTGGTAGGCCCCGGCAGGGATCACCCAGGTAGCCGCCGCCACCAGGATCAGCAGGAGAAATAATATGGTATACGCCGTGGGCATCCGAAATTTTTTCATGTGCATCCACCCTCCATTCTCCTCTAGTTTGCGCGGTATGGGAAGGCTTATGGCTGGAGGATATTGGTAAGAGGGAACAAATTTTTTCCTTCTTACGTCTAATTCGACAAAATCCGGTTGACTGCGTTGGGAAAACACGGTATTATGTAAATGAATCTAAAATCCCGAGGAGGAATTGCCGCCATGAGCAACCATCGCTGCCCCAAATGCGGGGAGGAATACTCTGATACATACCACTCCTGCCCCTTCTGCGAGGAGGAGGACGCCATCAAGCACGGACGGCCCCTGCGCCGCCGGGGCGGGAAGCGGGTGGAAAAGCGCCAGGCCAGCGGCGGCGCGGGCGGCGTCATGCTGCTGCTCACCGGCGTCATCATCCTCGGGGTGGTGGGCTACGTCTTCTTCGGGGACAAGGTCGCGGACGCGGTGGGCATCCGGGACGCCCAGGACCCCCCGGCGAGCAGCCAGGCGGACAAGGATAAGGAGCCCGCTCCCTCCCCCGCCCCATCGGTCCAGCCCTCGCAGACGCCGGAAGCGGATACCGCTGGTGATGGACCGGCGGCCGACGATCCGGAGCCCGATGTCACCGGCACAGCGCCCGAGCCCCCGGCGGAGCCCGAGGGCCCCCTGACCCTCTCCCAGACGGATATCACCATCCCGGCGGGCGAGACCGGGCGGCTCACCGCCACCGGCGGCTCCGGCGAGATCGTCTGGTCCTCCTCCAACCCGGAGATCGCCTCCGTGGACGGGGGCTCCGTCACCGGCAAGGCCGGGGGCACCGTGACCATCACCGCCGTATCCGGCGAGGAGACGGTCACCTGCCAGGTGAAGGTGGAGGGCGATCCCTGGGTGGACCCCAACCCCAGCACCTACCGGCTGAGCAAGGAGGACTTCACCCTGTCCTCCAGCGAGAGCTCTTGGCAGATGAAGGTCAAAAAGGACAACGGCAAGTGGGAGATCATGGGACCCGACCAGGGCGTCACCTGGGCCACCAACAACGCCGGTGTGGCCTCCATCAGCGAGACGGGCCTGGTCACCAAGACCGGCAAGGGCACTACCCAGATCACCGCTACTGTGGGCGGCGTGACGCTGGAGTGTACCGTGCGGATGTCCTGAAATTCCAATTTGTTACAATTTGATACCGGAAAAGCGGCGGGGACGCAGGTCGAAAACGGCCTGACGTCCCCGCCGCTTTTTTGGCGCATGGGTATTTTCACCTTAAACGCACAAGAAAAACCCTGCCATATCCGTCGTTTTGACGGGACCGGACCCGACTGGTAAAAATTCCTTGCAGGAATCTCAAACCAAGTGTTGACAGATCAAAAACGATATGTTACAATTCGGTTACAAATATGACAAACCTATTTTGAGAAAGGACGTGACCGGATGGCACAAAAAGCTGAAGGACTGGTCTACCGCAGCCACCCCCTGCGCCGGATCGGCAAAACCATCTATTACGGCTCCATGGCGGACTCCCATATCATTCAGATGCACGTCAAGGAGAGCAAGACGGAAAACGACCTGGAGATCGCTACCCGGGTGGCCGTGGAGCTCCACCAGCGGGCCGGAGCGGACCAGAAGAGCCGGGACCGGATCGTGAAGCGTAGCGAGAAGGACAGCCTTTACGCCGCCATGGACGTCTCCGCCATCTGGCTGGAGCGTGCTCTGGCCGGGAAGTAACCGGCCGTTGACCCAAGCGCCGCCGTGATGGAGCGGCGGACGCGCGACCCCCTACACTAACGATAAGATAAGAGGTAATTTACTGATGAGAAAGCTACTGGGAAAGACGATGCTCCTGGCGATCCTCACCGCCGCGCTCCTGACTGTGGCCGCCTTTGCCGCCGAGAGCGGGACCGTGAACACCAACGCCCTCCGGCTCCGTTCGGAGCCCTCCACCACCTCCCCCACCCTCGCCTATCTGAACACGGGCGCGCAGGTGGAGATCCTGGAGGACCTGGGCGACTGGTACAAGGTCAGCTATAAGGATTCCACCGGCTACCTCTTCGCCTCCTACGTCTCCTCCAGCGCCAGCGCCAGCGTGGTATCCACCGCCGCGGCCGAATCCCTGGCGGGAGAGACCGGCGTGGTCACCGGCAGCACCGTCAACTTCCGCAGCGGCCCCTCCACCGACGACGCGGTCCTGGCCACCCTCAGCGACGGCGCCGAGCTGATCATCAACAGCATCACCGAGGACTGGTGCCTGGTGGACTGGGAAGGTCAGGAGGGCTACGTGAAGGCCGACTACATCTCCGTTGACGGCATCCCTCTGGTGGACCCCCGGGGCATCATCACCGGCGACTGCGTCAACGTGCGCAGCATCCCCTCTACCGATGGCAGCATCGTCACCAAGGTCTACGCCGGCAATCTGGTGGACCTGATCTCCCTGGAGGATGACTGGTACGCCGTTTCCTGCGATGGCCAGACCGGCTACATCCGTTCCGACTTCCTGCGGGTCTATTCCGGGGCTTCCGGCAGCGGCCTGGGCGCGGATATCGCCGCCACGGCTCAGGAGTACTTGGGCGTGCGGTACGTATACGGCGGGGCCTCCGCCAAGGGCTTCGACTGCTCCGGCTTTACCATGTATGTCTTCAGCCTCTACGGCTACAGCCTCCCCCACTCCGCCACCTCCCAGTGGAACAACTCCGGTACATATGTGGCCCGTGAGGACCTGCAGCCCGGCGACTTGGTGCTCTTCTGCGATCCTTCCCGCAGCAACGGAAAGGCCTGCTCCCACGTGGGTATCTACATCGGGGACGGGGACTTCATCCACGCCTCCTCCGGCCGCAGCCGCGGCGTCACGATCAGCAGTCTCAGCGAGAACTACTACGACGGCTACTATGTCGGCGCGAAGCGCGTGGCGTAAGTTGCATTTCCCAGCACTTTGTGGTATAATAATGACCGCCGGATGGGTGAGACCCATCCGGCGGTTTCCCCGTCCCCGGCGGGACGGATACCGTCTGTATACGAGGAGGCTTTACAATGACAATGGATCAACGCGCACAGCAGATAACGGATGGCTGCATGAAGCGCGCGGTGGAGCTGCTGGCCATCGACAGCCCCACCGGCTACACCTGGATGGCGGCGGAGCACGTGACGGACGCCTACCGGATCATGGGGCTGGACCCCGAGATCACCCGGAAGGGTGGCGTGCTGGTATGCCTGAACCCGGACGCGCCGGAGGACGACGCGGTGCTCCTGGAGGCCCACGTGGACACCCTGGGCGGCATGGTGACGGAGATCACCGGTTCCGGGCGGCTGAACCTCACCCCCCTGGGCGGCATGGAGCCCAACAACGCAGAGGGAGAGAACGTGCGCGTCGTCACCCGCTCCGGGCGGATCTACACGGGGACCTTCCAGTTGAAGAACGCCTCCGTCCACGTGAACCTGGACTACCACTCCGCCAAGCGGGAGTACAAGTCCATGGAGGTGGTCATCGACGAGGAGGTCTCCAGCCGTGAGGACGTGGAAAAGCTGGGCATCCAGCCGGGAGACATCGTCTGCTTCGACCCCAGGACCCGCGTGACGGACTCCGGCTATATCAAGAGCCGCTTCCTGGACGACAAGCTGTCGGTGGCCATCCTGCTGGAGCTGGCGGCCCGGGTAGCCTCGGGGGAGATCAAGCCCTCCCGGCGGGTGTGGGAGCACATCACCGTCTTCGAGGAGGTGGGGCACGGCGGCTCGGCCTCCGTGCCCGAGGGCGTCACCGAGGCCATCAGCGTGGACATGGGCTGCGTGGGCGACGGCCTGGGCTGTGACGAACGGAAGGTGTCCATCTGCGCCAAGGACAGCCGGGGGCCCTACCACTACGAGGTGGTCACCGCCCTCATCGAGGCCGCCCGCCGGAGCGGCGCGGACTACGCTGTGGACGTGTATCCCGCCTACGGCTCCGACGTGGAGGCCACCCTGTCCGCCGGACACGACCTGCGCCACGGGCTGGTGGGGCCGGGGGTCTATGCCTCCCACGGCTACGAGCGCAGCCACCGGAAGGGCGTGTGCAGCACCTTCCTGCTGCTGGAGGCCTACCTGGCGTAAGTTTTCCCCGGGTTTTTCCGGAAAACCTCTTGCTTTTTTTCAAAAAAGGGATATCATAAGGTTTATCCATAATTTTTAGAAAGAGGCGTATCCCCTATGACAAAAGTTAACGTGATCTCCGGCTTCCTGGGAGCCGGGAAAACCACCCTCATCAAGAAGCTGCTGGACGAGGCCCTCAAGGGCGAGAAGCTGGTCCTCATCGAGAACGAGTTCGGCGAGATCGGCATCGACGGCGGCTTCCTCAAGGACGCGGGGGTGGAGATCTCCGAGATGAACTCCGGGTGCATCTGCTGCTCCCTGGTGGGCGATTTCGGCGAGGCATTGAAGAAGGTCATGGACCAGTTCCACCCGGACCGCATCCTCATCGAGCCCTCCGGCGTGGGCAAGCTGTCGGACGTGATCCGGGCCGTCCAGGACGTGGCGGAGCAGGTCCCGGAGATGAGCCTGGGCTGTGCCGTCACCGTGGCCGACGCCTCCAAGGCCAAGGTCTATCTGAAAAACTTCGGCGAGTTCTACGCCAACCAGGTGCAGTATGCCGGGGCCGTCATTTTGAGCCGCACCCAGAAGCTGGACGCGGAAAAGCTGGAGGCCGCCGTCGCCCTTCTGCGGGAGAAGAACGAGAAGGCCCCCATCGTCACCACCCCCTGGGACCAGCTTACCGGCGCGCAGCTCCTGGCCGCCATGGAGAAGGGCAACACCCTGGCCGAGGACCTTCTGGCGGAGGAGGAAGCGGAGGCCTGCCCCGTCTGCGGCGGGCACCATCACCACCACGATCACGAGGAGCATGAGCACCATCATCATCACCATGAAGAGGGCTGCAAGTGCCATCACGACCACGATCATGACCACGAGTGCTGCCACCACGGCCACGAGGAGGATCACGAGCATCACCATCACCACGAAGAGGACTGCGCGTGCCATCATGACCACGATCACGACCACGAGTGCTGCCACCACGGCCATGACGGGCATCATCACCATCACCACCACGGCCACGACGCCGACGAAGTGTTCACCAGCTGGGGCGTAGAGACCACCCGCGCCTTCACCGCCAGGAAGCTGGAGGGCATCCTGGCGGAGCTGGACGGCGGGAAGTACGGCGCGGTGCTGCGGGCCAAGGGCATCGTCTCCGCCGGGGACGGCACCTGGCTCCACTTCGACTACGTGCCCGAGGAGCATCAGGTGCGCACCGGCCCCGCGGACTACACCGGGCGGCTGTGCGTCATCGGCAGCAAGCTGGACGAGGCCGGGCTGAAGGCCCTCTTCGAGGTGTGACATGGCCCAGGAGAAAGTCTATCCCGTTTACCTGATCTCCGGCTTCCTGGACAGCGGCAAGACCAGCTTCATCAACGGCATCCTGGCCGACGGCTTCGCCATGGAGGACCGCACCCTCCTTCTTCAGTGCGAGGAGGGCGAGGTGGAATATGACAAAAAGCTCCTGCGCAACGTCACCGTCCTGACAGTGGACGATCAGGAGGCCCTGACGCCGGAGTTCCTGGAGGCGGAGCGGAAGAAGTGCCGCGCCAGCCAGATCATCGTGGAATACAACGGCATGTGGCAGATCCAGGACTTCTACGCCAACGCCATGCCCCAGAGCTGGGTGCTGTATCAGATCATCGCAACGGTAGAGGGCCCCACCTTTGAGATGTATACCAAGAACATGGCCTCCCTCATGTCGGAGAAGCTGCGCAATGCGGACATGATCTGCATCAACCGCTGCACCGGCGAGCTGTGTACCACCCTCCGTCAGCGGAACCTCCGGCTCCTGAACCGCCGGGCGGACATCTATCTGGAGAAGGAGAACGGCGAGAGCGAGGACTACATGGACGGCACCGTGTCCGCCTTCGACCTGGACCAGCCGGTGATCCGGATCTCCGACGAGGACTACGGCCTGTGGTACGTGGAGATCATGGATAACCCGGAGATGTACGCCGGGAAGACGGTGGTCTACCGGGCCATCATGTGCAAGCCTCCCAAGTACGGGCGGTACTTCACCCCCGGGCGGTTCGCCATGGTGTGCTGCGCGGACGATATGACCTTCCTGGCCGTGGCCTGCATCGGGTATGACGTCAGCGACATCCCCGAACGGGCGTGGGTGGAGGTCACCGCCAAGGTGGCCGTGGAGCATTGGGACCCCTACGAGGGGGACGGCCCGGTGCTGCACGTGACCTCCGTCCGGGCCTGCCAGAAGCCGAAGGAAGAAGTCGTACAGATGTAAAAAACGCGCCGCAGAGGATATCCTCTGCGGCGCATTTTTTACAGGATCAGGATTTACTTGTTATCCTCGGCAGGCTTGCCGTCCTCGCCCTCGGCAGGAGTCTTATCGCCCTCGGTCTCACCCTCAGTGGGAGCCTTGTCGCCCTCGGTCTCGCCCTCAACGGGAGTCTTGTCGCCCTCGGTCTCGCCCTCGGCGGGAGCCTTGTCGCCCTCGGTCTCACCCTCAACGGGAGCCTTGTCGCCCTCGCCCTCGGCGGGAGTGGTGGCATCGTCAGCAGGCAGGATCTCGTTGATGTAGCGGTTCAGGATCACGGCGACCTGCTGACGGGTAGCAGTACCGTTGGGGTCCATATTGACGGCATCACCCGCGGCGTTGCCGCTGATGAGCTTGCTGGCAACAGCCCAGTTCACAAAATCCTTGGCCCAGGCGGCGATGTCCTCAACATCAGCAAACGCGGCCAGGTTGTCCTCTTCCACGTTCTTGGCGCCGGCGTAGACGAACAGGATCTTGGCGATCTCCTGGCGCTTCACATCGCCGGTGGGATCAAAGCTGGTCTCGCTCTTGCCAGCCACGATGCCCTTGTCCTTGGCCCAGATCACGGCATCCTTGTAAGCGGCGTCGTCAGCAACATCCTCGAAGGGATTGACGGCGTCCTCAGCATTGGCGGGAGAACCAGCCAGACGGTACAGGGCCATCACCAGGTCGGCGCGGGTCATATTGGCAGTGGGGTTGAAACCGGTCTCGCCCATGTCGATCAGCTTCTTCTCGACAACGGCGGCGACAGCCTCCTTGGCCCAAGCGGCAACGTCAGCATAGGGATCGGCAGCGGGAGCCTTGTCGCCCTCGCCCTCGGCGGGAGTCTTGTCATCCTCGCCCTCGGCGGGGGTCTTGTCGTCTTCGCCCTCAGCGGGGGTCTTGTCGTCCTCGCCCTCGGCGGGGGTCTTGTCGTCTTCGCCCTCAGCGGGGGTCTTGTCGTCCTCGCCCTCGGCGGGGGTCTT
>ERZ808054.291-NODE-291-length-56349-cov-20.249271_pt1 | contig 56349 bp, 46 predicted proteins | sample MGYA00380201_ERZ808054 | MGnify/ENA primary metagenome ERZ808054 (study PRJEB31490, sample SAMN06133419) | mouse gut metagenome | isolation source: Z5_2 | host: mice | place: China: Chengdu | collected 2015-05 ... | reverse complement strand
ACGAGCCTGAGTGAGTCAGCAAGTACGAGCCTGAGTGAGTCAGCAAGTACGAGCCTGAGTGAGTCGGCAAGCACGAGCCTGAGTGAGTCAGCAAGTACGAGCCTGAGTGAGTCAGCAAGTACGAGCCTGAGTGAGTCGGCAAGCACGAGTCTGAGTGAGTCGGCAAGTACGAGCCTGAGTGAGTCGGCAAGCACGAGCCTGAGTGAGTCGGCAAGCACGAGCCTGAGTGAGTCGGCAAGCACGAGCCTGAGTGAATCAGCAAGTACGAGCCTGAGTGAGTCAGCAAGCCTGAGCACAAGTATCAGCGAATCTATTTCAGCCAGCACCAGTACTGCGACCAGCGAAACTCCAACTGTACCCGGAACGGGTGATGGTGGTACTGGAGCCGGTACGGATACACCGGCAGGGGAAGGCGCACCTACAGCACCTGCGGTGACGACAGAAACGCCGGCTGCGGCTCCGGCACCTGCTGTGGCAGCAACAGTTCCGGCCCCGGCAGCAATTCCGGCAGTGGCTGATGAGATTCCGGCGGCAATTCCGGTTGTTGGTCCGGCGGCAGCTGCGGCTCCTGTGCTTACACAGGTAGCGGAGGATGAAGTGCCTTTGGCGGTTATGGATCTGGAGGAAGACGGTGCGGAAGAGGAGCTCCAGGAACTTTCAGATGAAGTGGAAGAAGAGCAGGAACTTGTAAGCGTTGAAGAGGAAGAAGTACCGTTGGCCAATAACCTGATTGAAGAGATGAAGCACTGTGCGACACATTTCTGGGTATGGATTCTGACAGCGATCATGTCTGCATTTTATGTTGGCAGTACAAGGAAACAGAAGAAAGAAATTGATGAGCTGAGAAACGGAGCAGAAGACAGGTAAGAAAAGAGGGGTAATATGACAGAGTTGTTTGGAAGTTTAGCAGTTTGCTGGTGGGATATTCCTGCATTGGTGGCGTTGATTGCAGCTACGGCATGGTTTTTCGTAACCAGTCATAAGTTGAAGAAAGAGAAAAAGGAATTGGAAGGCCAGAGATAAAACTATCATATGGATACGGATTAGCGACCACCATAACGGGGTCGCTAATCCCATCTATAAGAGTGTATTTTTAAGGAGGAAAAATGCTGCATTTTATTCCGGCATGGTATCAGCAGGATTTATGGTGTGAGAATGAGCAGAGCTGGTCAGAGCGACGTATGCATACGGAATTTGATGATACGGTAAAGCAGGTACAGCTTTTTCACCGCAATCGGTTCTATCCCTATCAGATCATGCTGCTTAGCTTCGCGCCAAATTTCAGGCATTTTCTTCACAGACAGGGAGTGTACCGTGCCCCCTACTGGTCCTGCTTTGATGCGATACAGGAAGTGGGCAGGAAAAAGGCCGCAGTGCTGTCTTTTCATAATCTGAACTGGCCGGAGTCTGTTGAATTTATCTATAATATGTTTGCTGTAATCGCCATGCTCGAAGGTGAGAGATATGCGCAGATAGATTTTGGGGAGGATGGCAATCCGATCCGGATAGATCTGTACAGGAACGGGCAGGTTTGCCGCCGCAATATCTATGATGACCGGGGATTTGTCTCAAGCACTGTTCTTTACGAGTGCGGGAAGCCTGTTTATCAGGACTATCTGATGGAAAACGGAGTCTGGAAAATGCGGTGTTTTCAGGAGGATGGGCATGTGGAGATCAATCCGGCGCATTCGGACTTTCTGCTGCAGTACAGAGATAAGACACAGAGAAAAAATTTTTCCAGAGTATGTTATGACAATCTGGCTCAGGTGATCTGCGAAGTTTTGACGGCATATCTTGGATTGATCGGGGAAAAGGATCTCTTTTGTGTGGCAATGCATGAGCGGCATAGGCAGGTATTGCAGAAGGCATTGGCAGATAAGAAGATAATCCTGTCCTTTTTTGCGGACCGGTATCTTTTGGATGGAGATTCTGACGGCTTGCAGTTGGTAAAAGATGCCGATTACATTATCACAGATTCGCTGGACAATCTGAGAAAAGTGCAAAGAGCAGTCGGAACACTGGATAAGAGGATGGCGGTGATAGCACCTTACGATTCCCGGATTGAATTTGGAAGCAGCCAGCAGCTTAAGGTTCAGAATCTACTGGTGCCGATAGATGATATGGACGATAAGCTGCTGGAGGAGCTGATCCGTCTTCTGGCAGGATATCTTCCGGAAAATGAGGATGCCAGGATTTGCCTGTTTACCAGAAGAGCAGATTTTGGAAGGGATAAGCAGCTGTTGGAGACAACGCGTCAGATTTTAGAGAAAGCCGGGTTTGAGACGGGATGGGCTGCGGACGAGGCTAACAGTGATGGGGCGGAGAACAACTTGGATTTGACGGGGACTGTCCCGATCAGATTTTTTGTAAAACAATGTGTGGATGAATTGTCAGTCAGTAAATGTATGCGGGAACAAAGACTGATCGTGGATATGCGGGAGAATCAGGAACTGTATCTGCAGATTGCGGCAGTCAGTTTCGGCATACCACAGATCGTGCGGACACCGACCGAATATGTGGAACATAAAAAAAACGGTATTATTGTGAATAAGATGGAAGATTTGCAGAGTGCATTGCGGTATTATCTCGATGGCCTGCAAAACTGGAATGAAGCAAGGGTGCATGCCTATGAGGTCGTCATGGAACATACGGCGGATAAGCTGCTGCTTGCATGGAAAAGGGTGATCGGTTTCGTTGAATGAGATTCGTATCTTACAGTTGGGAGATCGGGATTGGAATTTTGAGTATATAATTCCGGATAATATTGTGCTGGATCATGTCTGCAGCTTTCTGGAACTGCCGGAAGAGGTATATCATCTGTATTTTTTGGCCAGAACACCTCTGGAGGAGGAAACAGAGCTGTTATACCGGGCGGTCAAGGCATACAGTCTTTTTGTGACTGATAAGGTGGCGTGCTCCGGTAAAGTGGAATGGCTTTGCAGAAGCAGAAAGGCACAGCGTATTGCGGCAGAGGATATTCAGAGATTTCTGTTACAGGAAGCAAGATTTTACTATACAGCTCCTTATGGTGATAAATTTGAATTGGGGGATTTGGGGATCAACCGTGGATTCAGAGGAGCAGTCAAGTGGAACGGGAATTGCGGCGTGACATTGACCGGCGCATTTGGGGATGTTATGCGGCAGGCAGTCTTTTGGAGATACAATAGGCCTGTATCCCGGGGACAGGTGCTTGATCTGTGGCTGGAATACAGAGAGAAAGGGAATGTGTCAGTTTCTTTGGAAGTGATTCAGTTTGCTGCCGGAAGTGCAGAGGAAGTCCTGGATCACTGGAAGTTTGATGAAGCGGATTTAGAACATATCATACAGATTGAAAACAAACATGACAGCGGCAACCTGTCATTTTCGATAAAGGCAAGAGGAGAAGGAGCGCTGCAGGTCATCGCGCTGCACCAGAGGCTCTCCAGAGGATGTCATGGGTTCTTTCTGCCGGGCGGAGAGCGCTATGTGACTTCGGAGCGGGAAGAGATATTTGCCTATTTTGAGCCGGGAGATCTGAAACCGCCGTTGAATGTGTATTTTTCCGGCTATAAGACCAAACAGGGATTTGAAGGATATTTCCAGATGAAGCGTTTGGGATGCCCGTTCCTTCTATTGGCAGAGGCGCGTCTGGAAGGCGGCGGCTTCTATATGGGGAGCGGGGAATATGAAAGCCTGTTTACTCATGTCATCAGGAAATATATGGATGAACTGGGATTTACCGGAGAACAGGTTATTTTCTCAGGGCTTTCCATGGGCACATACGGAGCGTTGTACTATGGATGTGACTTTACGCCCCATGCATTGATCCTGGGGAAACCATTGGCAAGTATAGGAAATGTGGCCATTAATGAGAAATATCTGCGGCCGGCCGGTTTTCCTACATCGCTGGATGTACTCAGATACCATTGTGATGGGATGGGTGCGTTTGAGGTGGAGGAGTTGAATAAACGCTTCTGGGACAAATTTGATGGGGCCGATTGGGGAAGGTCAAAACTGATCGTTTCTTATATGCTGGAAGATGATTTTGATCCGGACGCCTATGAGCGTTTGTGCTCTCACCTGCGTTCAGGCGGAACCCGGTTGTACGGTAAAGGAATCCATGGCAGGCATAACGACAATACAGACGCCATCTTAAAATGGTTCATCAGTCAATTTGAGCAGGTATTATCAGAAGATTTTGCAAGAAGGATCGAAGAATAAATGACAGGAGAAAAATGGACGATTTACTGGAATGAATATTCTGCAAACGCTTATCTGTACGGCTCGGAGATCTTTTATCACAAAAAGGACGACGTAGAATATATAAATGCATTGATGCCGCCGGGAACTGTGATCAAAGAATGGTATTCCAGGACAAATTATCAGGCCCGGAGAATAGAACCGGCGCTGCCCCTGATCGATGGGGAGGGCAGTTACCGGATGATGGTCAGTCTTGACTGCCCGGAGAGGGAAGCGTGGCTGATGCGGCTGGTGTTTTATGACAGATACGATATGGAGGCGGGGAGTATCCCGGTCAGAGACAATGTGACGGAGTTTCGATGCCCGCTGAAAACATACAGTTATAAATTACAGCTGATCAATGGCGGGATGACGCGCTTCCATTTTCATTCCGTCGTAATACAGGAAATCGTAAATGAGACAGGCAAAGAATTTGAGACAACTGAATAAGATCATGCGGGAGGTTCGAAGCTACGAAGATGTGATGGAGAGGCTGTCCGATGGAGAGCTGGCACATCTGACGGCTGTGTTTAAGAAGAGACTGGCGGACGGGGAGAGTCTGGACGATATTCTGCCGGAGGCTTTTGCTGCAGTCTGTGAAGCTGACCGCAGGATTCTGGGTATGGCACCTTTTGATGTGCAGATTATGGGCGGTATCGCGCTGCATCAGGGATGCCTTGCGGAGATGAATACCGGCGAGGGAAAAACACTGGTGGCAACCATGCCGTTATATTTGAATGCGCTTACCGGAAAGAGCACGATCCTGGTGACGGCAAATGAATATCTTGCCGCGAGAGACGCGGAGGAGATGGGGCAGGTCTACCGGTTTATGGGGCTTTCTGTCGCAGCGGGCGTGTCTTTGAAACCGGGCGTTAATTTTACCAATGCAGAGAAAAAGGAAATATACGCGGCGGATATCGTCTATACGACGCATGGGGCCTTAGGGTTCGACTATCTTCTGGATAATCTGGTGACTTCGGCCCGAGACCGCTTCCTGCGGCCTTTTTATTATGTGATCATTGATGAGGCAGACGCCGTACTGCTGGACGGTGCGCAGACGCCTCTTGTGATCGCAGCTTCTCCCAGAGTGCAGTCCAATCTGTATCAGGTTGCGGATTTCTTCGTCACCACACTCAAAGAAGGCATAGACTATGAACAGGAAGAGAATAAAGTGTGGCTGACAGAAGCGGGGATCAGGTATGCGGAGACTTTCTTTCAGATCGATAATTTCTACAGCCGCCGGTTTTTCGAGATAAACAGGCATGTTATACTGGCGCTCAGGGCACATGTATTGTTCCGGGAGGGCAGGGAGTATATGGTATTACAGAAGCGTGAGAGGGAGCTTGTCCTTCTGGATAATGGATCGGGACGTCTGATGCATGGCGTGAAGCTCAGGGGCGGTCAGCACCAGGCGCTGGAAGTAAAGGAAAAGCTGGAGCTGTCGCAGGAAAATCGTTCCGTTGCGGCGATCACATTTCAGAATTTATTCCGGCTGTTCCCAAAGATGGCAGGTATGAGCGGTACGCTGGCTGATGCTGCGGAGGAATTCCGGGATGTTTATGGTGTCAGAGTCTTGGTGATCCCGCCCAACCGGCCGATGAAACGGAAGGATCTGCCGGATCTTTATTACCAGAATGCAGACAGGCAGTTTCAGGCGGCAGTCCTGACGGCTCTGGAGATACACTGGACCGGCAGACCGGTCTTGATCGTGACTTCTACGATCGGGGAGACAGCGTTGATATCGGAGAGTCTGACGAAAAACAAAGTTCCGCACAATGTCCTGAATGCCGGCAACGCTGCCTGGGAGGCAGAAATCATAAAGGAAGCGGGCCGGAAAAATGCGGTGACTGTTGCAACATCCATGGCAGGACGGGGAACGGATATCAAGCTCGGAAAAGGAGTGGAGGAGCTCGGCGGGCTGGCCGTGATCGGTGTTGGCCGTATGGAGAATACGAGACAGGAGCGACAGGCACGAGGAAGGGCAGGCAGACAGGGGGATGCGGGGACGAGCCGTTTCTTCGTATCTCTGCAGGACAGAGTGGTCAAAGAGAACGGGCCGGAGCATCTTGATAAATATATAGAGGGCCGGAAGATCGGAAGAGGTAAATTGAAGCGGCTTGTCAGCCAGGCGCAGTCCATGGGGGAGGAACAGGCCGTATTATCGCGCAGGAGAGCCATGGAGTATGATCAGGTCATACAGCGGCAGCGGGAGCTGATCTATGAAAGCAGGAACCGTCTGCTTGACGGCGGAGCATTAACAATGGAAGAGATCACCAGGATGGCAAGAGCGAATATAAGGCGGTTCCTGAATGAGGAGAGGGAACCCGACAGGTGTGCGGTCAACAGATACATTTTGGACAGGATATCTTATCGGCTGGAGGAAGATACGGAAACGCTCAATGTCAGTGATCCGCAGGAGATTGAGAACCTGCTTATGAAACAGGTACAGCAGGGACTGGCAGAACAGGAACAGAAGCTGGGAAGCAGGGAGGGTATGAATGAATTTGTGCGTGTGGCTGTTTTGAATGCGATTGATAATGCCTGGGTGGAACAGGTGGATTATCTGCAGCAGCTGCAGGCGGCTGTGTCCGGCAGGGCGTCGGCACAGCGTAATCTTTTGTTTGAGTATCAGGATGAAGCGTTTGCCTCTTTTTTTAAGATGAAAAGCGCCACTTATGAAAATGCGGTCAGGAATATACTGCAAAGCAGCATATCTATCGACAGTGGGAACAGACTCCATATTATTTTTCCCTAGAAAAGAACAAACGACGGGTTAAAATGTCGCTGTGAGGAGGAGAAGATGGTTTATAATTTTAATCTGGGTATCGGCTGGGCAAGCAGCGGTGTGGAATATGCACAGGCATACCGGGCCAGGGTTTTGCGGAGTATCGGCCAGGAGGCTAAATTTATTTTTACAGATATGTTTCCGAAGGAAAATATCCAGCACATGACAGAGAATATTGGTTTCCTGGATTCGGAAGTCATATGGCTTTATACTTTTTTTACCGATTGCAGGATTTCGCCGGTTACATTTACGTTAAAGCAGCTGGAAGAGACGTTTCAGGGCAGAAAATTTACCTGTTCAAAAATGAAGGGAAAGGTGAAGTATACTTTTTCGGGGACGAACAGTTATTATATGGTATATCTGGCAACAGAGCAGGAAGACCGTGTACATAGAATAGAGATCGTCTCCAATGGCTGCCTGATCCGCAAGGACTATTATACGTACTGCAGGATTTATTCCGAATATTATGCGCCTCTGGACGGGAAGGCACATTTGTACCAGCGCAGGTTTTTCAACGAGAACGGTTCGGTGGCTTATGATGAGATCACGGATAATGACGTGGTCATGTATCAATTCCCGGACAGGCTACTCTGTTCCAAAGAAGAGCTGGTAGGGTATCTGGTCTCGCGGCTGGAGCTTACAAGGCGGGATGTGGTGATCATCGACAGGACGACAGGGATCGGGCAGGCCATCATACAGAACGCTTCGCCTGCCAGAATCGGTATTGTGATCCATGCGGATCATTTCAGCGAAGGCGGTACTGATGAAGCGCATATATTATGGAACAACTATTATGAGTATGCCTTTTCACAGGCGAAACATATTAAATTCTATATTGCGTCCACGGATGCGCAGAACAGGCTTTTAAAAGGGCAGTTCAAAAAATATCAGGGAATCAGTCCCAGGATTGTGACTGTTCCGGTGGGAAGTCTGGACGAACTTAAGATTCCGGAGAACGCGAGAAAAAGGCATTCCCTGATCACGGCTTCCAGACTTGCCAATGAGAAGCATGTTGACTGGCTGATCGAGGCGGTAGCCATAGCCAGAGAGACGGTTCCGGATGTCTCTCTGGCCATATATGGAAAAGGAGGCGAGGAGGCAAAGCTGAGGGAGCTGATCGAGAAACTGCAGTGCAGTAACTGTGTACAGCTGTGCGGACAGCAAAAACTGGATGAAATCTATATGCGTTACGAGGCTTATCTGTCCGGTTCGACCAGCGAAGGATTCGGCCTCACCCTGATGGAGGCAGTCGGTTCCGGACTGCCGATCATTGGCTTCGATGTACGTTATGGAAATCAGAATTTCATTGATGACGGGAAGAACGGGTATCTGATCGCCGTACATGACAAAATGGAGAAAAGAGAGCGGATTGAAAGACTTGCGGAATGCATCATCCGACTGTTTACAGAGGCGGATCTGGAGGCGTTTCAAAAGCATTCCTATAAAAAAGCGGAATCCTATCTTACGGAGACGGTGAAGAACAGCTGGAAAAATATTTTGAAATAGGATCAGGATGGACGTTTGGAGGTATAGAAGTGAATGATATAATATTTTTGTTTAACGATTATTCCATGGACAGCCAGAACCTGCATACATCTTTTAAGTTGGCAGGTTATGAATGTCCTGCGGCAGTGATCGAAGATGATGGTTTTCTGCCGGATGAGGTGATGTCCGTGTATGGCTTTTTTCTCGGTGATTTCAGAGCGGTGCTCGGAGAAAACGCCAGACCGAGATATTTTAATGAGATTGTCGTTCCGGATTATTGGGAGATAAGCGGGAATAATACGGTTGGAAAAGTCTGCGATCTGTACAGGGAGAGGGGGAAGATCTTCTATGCAGAGCCGAAGCAGAAGCGTCTTGTGCGGATAGTGGACTGGTATGATGAGAGAGGCGTGGTCCGCTCCAGTGATCATTACAATCGTTATGGAGCGCTTTATGCCAGAACGATCTTTAATGCAAAAGGGCAGAAGGTCAATAAATCTTATTTCTCGCCGGAGGGCCGGGAAGTGATCGTGGAGAATTATGTAACAGGCGATATTATTCTGAATGAGGAGGCCGGAATAAAGATTTTCCGGTCAAAAACGGAGTTTGTGCTGTACTTCTTCGTCAAGTCGGGCGTTAAGCAGAGCCGTATCTTCTTTAACTCCCTGTCCACGCCCTTCTTTGTATCTAACAGGTTAAGCGCCAGGGCGAAAAGAGATGTGCTTTTCTGGCAGGAACCGATCGGGACGGAAATTCCCGGAAATATGCAGAGTATTTTCAACGGAGAGGCCGGCCGCACGGCACAGGTCATGGTGCAGAAACGGCAGTCCTATGAAAAACTGCTTGCGCTGGGAGCCCCGGCGGATAAAGTGCACAAACTGGGATATATCTATTCTTTTGAGAAAGAGAATCGGCACAGGGCCGAGGCACTGATCTGTACCAATTCAGACCGGATAGAACGGTGTGAAGAAATCGTGACGGCGCTTCCGAAGATGCATTTTCATATTGCGGCGATCACGGAAATGTCGTCAAAGCTGCTGAGTGTGGGGGGTTATGACAATGTAAGCCTTTATCCGGGGATAAAAATGGATATTCTGGATGAACTTTTTGAGAAATGTGACTATTATCTCGATATAAATCATGAATCAGAGATCGTCTCGGCGGTATATAAAGCCTTTTTGAATGATCAACTGATCTTTGCGTTTGAGGAAACAGTACATAACAGGACGTATGTTGCACAAGAGCACATATTTCAGTCAAAACAGGCAGAAAGGCTGATCACAGATATACAGAATGCCATGGCGGATGATTCTGTGATGGAAAGATATCTGCAGAAGCAGCATGAGGCAGCTTTTGTGGAAACAGAAGAGAGTTATCGCAAATTTTTTGTGTAGATTTCAGGATATGGGGTGGACAATGGTTATTGTTGCGGAAAAATATACCGACAATGTGCGGGAAGTACAGAATTTTTTGCAGAAGACAGGATTGGAATCGAAGATCATAATATTTGATGATGAGGGATTTCTTCCGGCAGATGTCATCACACCGTATGAATATTTTGTTCTTCAACAAAACCCGGAAACGGTGGCAGAGAAACCGCTGTTCTATAATTTTATCAAAGTGCCGGCGTTTTGGGAGATTCGTGCAGATGGAGTGAGGGGCGGAATCTATGATATGGGCTGTCGGAAGGCAGTGATCTTTTTTGCGCAGCCTGTGGAAAGAAGAAGTGTACAGCGTGTAGAGTGGTGTGCGGAAAACAGTTGGGTATACAGGACGGATTATTATAATAAGTATGGTTTGAAGTTTGCTGCTGATTTTTTCAACGCCAATGGAGAAGTGGAATCAAGGGTGTTTTATTCGCGTCAAAATCAGGAGATTATCGTGATACAGCCGCAGAATGATACGGTAACCTTATTGGAGGAAGGCAGGCTGCAGAGGTACTTTACTTCATATGATCAGTTCACAGAGTATTTTCTTGAGAAAGCAGTTACAGCAGAGACGTATATTCTATTGATACAGAATGAACAACAACTGGAACAGTTATTGAAGGAACCGGAGCGGAAGGAAAGATGGAAATGCGTTATGTTTCAGGAGGGAAAACTGCTGCAGGCGTACCTTGCTGCCGGTGGGAATAACGGCTGTCGGTTTTATGAAGATCCGGGAAGGTATCCTGTGAATCATGCAGAGGGTAAAGTATTGATACTGACAGCTTCCGATCAGATTGCAGGCATTGAATATCTGATCAATGGATTGCCGGAGGTGACCTTTTGTATAGCGGCAAATACGCAGGTTTCGGATAAACTGCATCGTTTGGGCGACTGGAAAAACGTCTTGATATATCCGCAGATAAGTCAAGAGAAGCTGGGAGAACTATGGATTGAATGTGACTTCTATCTGGATATTAACTATTATAGAGAAATCTATGATGCGGTCAATATTGCGCACCGGCGGAATTTGCTGATCATGGGATTTGAGGATACATTACATGATAAAGATCTGGTGGCAGAAGAGTGTGTGTTTCACAAATCGGATTATGAAGGGATGGTGCGAAAGATAAAAGCACTGCTGGAGAATGCAGATAAAGTGCAGCCGGTTTTGCTGAAACAGCAGGGAAGAAGAGCGGCATGTTGGAGGAGGCTTGCAATACTGTTAGGGCTGGAATCCGAAAGGATGGGGTAAAGCTATGGCCATATATATATTTAGTCTTTTGGTAGGATATGTCCCAAACGGAGTGGATAATGCGCAGGGATATCGAGCCAGAATGCTGAAAAAGTATACGAATTCTGTCAAGTACATATTTACGGAACTGCCGACAAGAAGAGATGTAAATTTGTATAGAAAAGCAGGAATTGGTGTAGAACAGATGGTGAGTATACATCAGTATTTTACGGACAATCATTCTCTTTCACTGTCTGTCAGGGTAGAAGATAAACTTGATGAATTGAAGGAGAGCCTGCAGTATACAGATACATCCAGAGAGGGAACAGAGATTAGATTATTCAGGAAAGGTTCTGTTATAGCGTCCCTTCTGGCGGATGAAATGGAACCGGACTGCTGTCATAGTATTCAGTACTATAATGGTGGCAGGTTGATCCGTGCGGAGCATTACATCACAGGAATTGCTTATGTGGATTATTATGTGACGGCAGAGTCTGACACAGGACCTTATGCAAAACTGGTCAGGAGATCTTTTTATTATAGTGATGGAGAGGTATCTTTTGATCAGGTATTTGCGATGGAAAAGGAATTATATTTGTTTCCGGATGGTAGAGCATGTACAAAGTCTGAATTTATTGCAGAATTTATAAAAAGATTAAATTTAGGAGAGGGTGATACCGTTCTGTTGGATCGCTCGGCTCAGTTTGATTTTGTTCAGCCGCTTTTTGCTTATGGGAACAGAGCCAGATTTATTGCCGTTTTTCATTCCGGCCATTTCTTTGAAAAGGGAGAAGATATACATACATTGTATTTAAACTATGAATACTATTATTGGTTCAAGTATTCAGGTATGATAGAAACGATGGTGGTATCGACAGAGGGACAAAAAAGGGAACTGTCGGAAAAACTGCAGGAGTACGGATGCAGCATTCCAAAGATCGTGGTGATTCCTGCAGGAGGAATAGACAGGCTGCGATATCCGGATACAGGAAGAAAACCTTATTCTTTGATATCGGTTTCACGTATGGATCCCCGCAAAAAGATAGAGTGGATCATAAAAAGTGTGATAAAGGCTTATGAGAGAAATTCTAATATATCGCTTGAGCTCTACGGACAAGCTCAGAATGAATATACAAAATATCTGCAGGATCTTATAGTAAAAAACAATGCACAGACTTATATTCGCTTTAAGGGGCACGCCGATATGACAGAAATTTATAAGAATTATGAGGTATATGTATCTGCTTCGCTATTGGAGACATTAGGACTTTCCATTATGGAGGCGGTCGGATCGGGGATGGCACTTATTGGATTAAATGTAAAATACGGCAATCAGGTATTTATTCACCCGGAGGAAAATGGTTATCTGGTTGACTATGATCCAAAACATTCGCAGGAGAAGGAAGATGAACTGATAGAATGTATGGCAGACAGCATTGTTGAGATTTTTAAGGATTCTGAACGTCTGGAGAGGTTTCATCAGTTTTCTTATGAAACTGGCAGGGAGTTTTTTTGGAGTGTCATAGAAGAAAAATGGAAAAAGCTGTTGCTGTAAATATATTTTCGGCAAAGCATGGTATGACATGAGCGGGTGCAGAGGTATCCGCTCTTTATTGTTTAAGATATCCTTAAGATTATTGAGCTTTGCATAAAAAAGTGATAATTTTATATTATAGACTGTAACGATCACTGGATCAAGAGAGAAAAAGGCGGGTGTACGGATGAAGAGCAAGCTGTATTATGTACTGTATTTTTTGTATGCTGTTGTTGTGGCGTTTGTTCTGTATTTGAACGGCGTATTTACGGGGGAATGGAGTTCCTACACGAATCTGATCATCAATATCGTATTTCTGATCATTATCGGGATTCTTTTTATCATATCTTCCGTCAGCTTTGGCAGGCTGAACAGAGTCACCTATGAGCTGGAAGAGGTGGCATTCCGGATGCAGAAGGAATATAAGGAGGCAAACGGAAAGAACCTCTGGGGAAATTACAAGGATAATAACAGGGTTTTTGAGGAAGAGGAACTGCAGGCAGCGTTTGATAAGTACCGTATGCGCATGAAAGGCGCGAAGTCGAAACGGGGAGCGGGCGTTTCCTGCGATCTGGAAGAGTATATCAATGAGGACCTGCTGGACAGGGTGGGCATGAATTTCTTTAATTCCGGGGTTTCCGGGACGCTCACAGGTCTGGGGATTCTGGGAACGTTTCTCGGCCTTTCCATGGGGCTGGGGGCGTTCAGCGGGGACGATATCTTCACGATCTCCGATAATGTGGGCTCTCTGCTTTCCGGTATGAAGGTAGCGTTCCACACGTCTGTATATGGTATCTTCTTTTCGCTGGTGTTCAACATTGTCTACAGGAGCATTATGGCGGATGCCTATGAGGTATTGAACGAATTTCTGGCGGTGTTCCGTCAGACCGTGCAGCCCCAGGTTGTGAAGGAAGATGACAGCATGGCGACGATGCTGATCTATCAGTCCGGGATGGCGACTTCTTTAAAACAGATGCTTGAAATGATGAAAGGCAGTGCAGCGGACCAGACGGCGGGCGTGGAGCGTATCGTGGATAAATTTACCGACCAGATGCAGGCTGCTTTGGACACGGATTTTAAGAAGCTCGGGAATGTCTTAAAGAAAGCGGGAGAGTCGCAGGCTTCAAGTGCGGCAAATGCGGCGGAAATGGTGGAGGCGGTGACAGCCCTGGTGGAGGTCAACCGCAATGTGCAGGAGGCGCTTGTTAAGGTCATGGAGCGGCAGGAGGTTTTTGCAGGACAGATCGCGGAGCAGAAGAAAATGCTGGCGGATGCGTGCAGCGATATGAGCGATGAGATCAGCAGCCAGATCTATACGTTTGGACAGATGAGGAATTTGTATGAGAAATAAACGAAGGAACAGGGAAGCTTTTGCGGAGCACAGCTATTGGCAGTCTTATTCGGACATGATGGCGGCACTTTTGCTGATCTTTATCCTGATGATCGCGATCACGCTTGCCATATACAGGCAGAAGACAAATGATCTGGACCGGACAAGGCTGGAGCTTGACACGGCACAGAGCCAGCTGGATAAGACAATAGAAGACCTGGAGAAGTCCAACGGGGAACTGGAGGCTTCTCTGGCGCAGCTGCAGCAGGCATACGATCAGGCGGCTCTGACGCAGGAAGAATTAAATAACGCTTATTTGGAAATAGAAAATGCCAGACAGGAGCTGACGACGACCAAACAGGAGCTGCAGGATATCGTCGGTATCCGGACGGATATCATCGGCGCGCTGCAGTCTGCGTTCAGCAATTCCGCGATGAAGGTGGATGCTCAGACGGGCTCCATTACGTTTTCCTCGGATGTGCTTTTCCGTTATAACAGCGCATCTCTGACCGCAGACAGTAAGGAGATACTGAAAAATATCATCCCGATGTATCTGGATGTGCTGCTGCAGGATCAGTTCCGGGACTATATCGCCGAGATCATCATCGAGGGACATACGGACACGGACGGAGGCTACCAGAGCAATATGGAGCTGTCCTATGCGCGGGCCAACGCCGTGGCGGATTTCTGTCTGAACAAGAGAAATGGACTCAGCGAGACGGAGATTGAACAGCTGCAGAAGATTCTCACCGTCAACGGCAAATCCTGGAGCAGTCCGGTCTATCAAAAGGACGGCTTCGGCAATCCCACGCAGGAGGTGGATATGCCGGCTTCCAGAAGAGTGGAGATCAAATTCCGCCTGAAGGAAGATGAGATGATCGAGAAGATTGCGGGGATTCTGGAGCAGGGATAGGAACGAGGAAGGGAACAGGAAGGAAAAATATTTGCGCGGTAGAATAACACAAGTTATTGCAATGCTGTGTGTCTGTGTATGGCTGGGAGGCGTGGCCTGCAGTCTGGAAAAAGAGACGTCGGGCGAGACTGTGCAGGATCCTCAGGATCTTGCGGATTTTCCGGACCGCGTAGCGTATCTGCTTGCTTATGAGACATGTACGGACGGACAAGAGGCTTATGTGAGGCTCACAGGGATTAAGGAAGAATACCGGACAGACTTTGCCAAATATCTGGCTATGATATCTGGTGTGTATTCTTATCCCCGGCAGTTTTCCATACCGGATGAGATCAACGGGATCCGGGTGGAGGAAATTGCGGCGGATGCATTCCGGGAGATCGCTGTGGAGGTGGCACATTTGCCGGAGCATCTGAGAATTGCAGGCGACCGCGCTTTTCTGCATACGAAACTGAGCACAGAGGAGCTTACTTTTTCAGGGGAAATGGAACAGATCGGCGAGGAGGCGTTCGCAGATTGCGGGATTACCCGGGTGACTTTTGACGGCGGGCAGAATCCGTCTATCGGGAAAAGAGCATTTGCGGACAACGAATCTCTGTGGGCGGTCTATCTGCCAAAGGCGGACTGTGCTATCGGAGAAGAGGCGTTCGTGGGATGTGAGGAAGTATTTTATATCGGCTGTAAAGAGCGTCTGACGGATGGCAAAAGCCCGGTGGAAGAATATGCCGCGGCAAATGGTCTGACGGCACTGTGGGTTCCGGTCGTCGACAGTCTGGAGCCGGTCGTCAGGTATCAGCAGACGCCTTATGTTTTGGAACCGGTGATCGGAACTTTTTTCTACGGGGAAAATGGGGAAGGCGACATGTGCCTTTCCGGGGAAGAGGCGGATGATGCGCCGGATTATGGTTTTCAGGCATGGCATGCGCCCTGCGGCGAGTGGTGTGTGGGCGAGAACTACCTTGAGATCACGGCCTCGTCCGAACTGTCATCCGCCGACGGCAGGTATGCGGCCGGGAATCTCCATGCACTGAGCGGGAGAGCACAGGCATGGGCGGAAGGCGTCGCAGGAAACGGTATCGGGGAAAGCATTACGTATCATGACCGTAATCGGTGGCAGGTCAGTAACCGCTGGGATTATCTTGCTTACGAAGAATGGTATCGGAAGAATCATAACATCTGTAATCCGTTGGACGGCTATATCCGTTACACCGAAATCTGTATCGTGAACGGCTATGCCAGGGACCAGAAGACTTGGGAGGAAAACGGACGGGTGAAGGAGCTGTTTATGTATGTGGAGGATAAGCCCTATGCAAGACTGGAACTGGAAGATACGATCAGGCCGCAGTATTTTACGCTTCCGTGGGAGGATATTATGGTAGGGGACGGTGGTGACATCACCTTTCGCTTCGTGATCGAGGATGTCTATCCGGGGAAGGTCTATGAGGATACGTGCCTGACAGGGCTTGTCGTGGAGTTTACGGGGCGGCGCGGACATTAGGATTCATTTTATCAGCCCGCTGAAAGATATCGGGTACGGTTTGTTTTGATGAATCAGGAGTCCGGCAGCAGCAGTCTTTACCAAAACAGTATTTCTTTGGAACAACCCATGCGATCAGGATGAAAAAATGGGAATATGGAAACATGGATGAAAGAGTAGGTGAAAGCAACTGTCTGAGGTGATGGTGTTTTCACCTGTTTTTAGTTAAGCGTGCAGGAAAAGAAATATGAAAAGAGATATAGGAAGAGATATAAGAAGAGAAGGAAAGAAAGCGGCGGTGTTGTTCTTCCTGTTGGCATTTCTGTCAGGCTGTGGCAGGGAGGAAAGCAGGATCAGTGTCGGGAGTGGTGGGGAAGCGGCGGAAAAAGTGAGCGTTGATGAACAAAAGCCGCTGCTGGTCATTCCGTCATCGGCAGAATGGATTGATCTTGTATTTGTTTCAGAAGGTATGTACTGCATATTTGACGGAGATCAGTACGGGTTCAGCAGCGAGGATGGAAGAAAGATAACACCCTGTATTTATGATATTGCCAATCCGTTCAGCGAGGGTCTGGCCTGTGTTTCTAAAGAAGGGAAGTATGGGTATATTGATGTAGAGGGAGAGACTGCGATCCCTTTTGTGTATGACAGGGCGACACCTTTTGTGGAGGGACTTGCGTATTTTGTGGCAGGGGATACCTACGGCTTTATGGATAAAACCGGGAAGACGGCTTTTTGTCTGGAATGTGACAGTGTCAGTTCCTTTCAGGAAGGACTGGCGTATTTTTCCATAGACGGCCGTTATGGTTATGTTGACCAAAATGGTCAAGTTATGATAGAGCCAGTCTATGATGATGCAGGATATTTTAAGGATGGATTGGCGACGGTCATGAAGGATGGCAGATATGGCATGATCGACCGTGAGGGGACTTGCATCGTAGCCGCAGAATATGATGCTATTACTGCAGAAGATACGTTTATCATCGCACAATCTGAAGGAGTGTATACCTGTTTTGACAAAAAAGGAAAAACGCTGCTGGAGCATGCCGATTATATTACGGCATTGGGGAAATATATCTGCTTCCAACAGGATGAAAAGCAGGGGCTGCTCGACGGGAGCGGCAGGATACTGCTGGAACCTTTGTATGATCAGATATCCTTACTTGTACCGGAAGAAAACCTTTTTTGTATACAGGAGAACGGGTTGTACGGCGTTGTCGATCTGCAGGGTGAAGTCACAATAGATGCAGCATATGACTACATCTGTTATGATAAATATGCGGATGACAAAAAGGGAGGAATGCTTGTTTTTGAGAAGGCGGATGGAAGCATGGAATGCGCGGATGTTTCTGCGCTTTCCGATCCTTGCCGATGGATATCCTGTCATTATGACAGCATTCACTGGCTGGACGAGGAACGGGCGGTTGTTGGACAGAACGGACTTTTCGGAATCATGGACAGAGAAGGTAATCTGACGGAACCAATAACGTATGATATCATTCAGGGTTTTGACAGCGGCGCGTTTTGGAGGAAAAAGGGTTCAAACGCATGGTTTCATAACAGCATGGGAAAAGTGACAGAGCTGAAAGATAATATTACAGTTGTTTCTCAAAAGGGGAATTATTATCAGATAGAAAAAAACGGTAAATATGGTTTTATGAATGAACAGGGAGAAGAAGCGATTCCTCCGGTTTACAGCTATATTTCAAATCAGGAAGTGTACGGATTTCCTGATAATATTTTTGTTTTGAAAAATTATAACAGCAGTAATTACAGTTTCATTATAAAAACAGGCGAGTCGGAGCAGCGTGATAATCGCGGAGCACTTTTACGGAATGAGATCACGCCAAGGATTGGCCTTTTTCATGAGTTTACACAAAGCGGCAGTATAAGGGTTGATGAGTATACTGCAGACGGCTGTGATGTTACGCAGGACGATATGCGGGATTGTAAGAAGATATATAAACTTTATGATTTGGATCATACGGGAGAACCAGTTTTGTATGTTAAAGCGGCGCCTTATGCAAACAGTGGTTTCCCGATGTCCTACAGTGGTTTTTATGCGATAGAGGACATGCAGCTTGCGGAGCTGATTACCGGGTATGAATGCGGCGGTTCCATGCGTGGGGATTATGCCTGTCTCTGGTATGACAGAGAGACTTCCCGGGTACTTCCAGGAACAAAAGGATTCTGGGGAGGGTTTGGTGGATATTCTTCTTCCGGTATTGTTTATGACAGGAGCGATGCGGAAATGATACATGCGGCCTCTTTTGGCTGGGTTTATCAGCCGATTTCCTATTTTAGCAAGGAAGAACTTGCACATGCAGACATGGTCTATGATGCGGATGATAAGCCATACAAAAAGGAAATGACCGGGCAGACGGAAAAGGAAAGTGTACGGATTTATTATGTGAATGGTGAACAGGTTACGTATGAAGTGTATCAGGAGATGTGTGAAAGATATTGGGGGTTATCGACTGATTTTTAGTGGTGAGTGGCTGGAGGTGATTTGTTTTATGATGTGATTGCAGATTTAAGGCGAAGGTTACAGTGATGGTAAAAAGTATATACTGAACAGATGCAGGAGATTATACACTATATTGCGTATGAACTTGAGGCGCCTGATGCTGCACTTCATCTGCTGGGTTGCAAAATTTTAATAAATTTATTAGCACTCACCTCTTGACAGTGGAGGGTGCGTTTCGACTTGTTTCATAGTATGCCGTAAGTGCCCATTTTACGGGATTTGCGGCATGTTCTATCATCTGTCTTGATTCATCAAAAGGCGTCATTTTGCGGAAAAATGGTGTAGTAAATGGTGTACTGGCTGAATGATTGGATGTGTTTGGGAGACATCTGATTTGCGTATTTCATTTATGCTTTCGGAAAAATCAGATTGTGAGTCCTTGCACGATGGGATATAATAATAGTAACTTAATAATGAGACGGCAAAAGAAAAGACAGTCAAAAAAGGCGGTGATTAGGTGGCTGGAGAAGAAATACGGCAGGATACCAGAACTGTAGAGCAGATTGTCGATGGTATGAGCTTATTCGATGATGATCTGATGTCAATGGTATTTGACGGTAATATAGAAGCAACGGAGCTTCTGATAAAGATTATACTGAAAAAGGACGATATTCAAGTTATAAGCGTTGTAGGGCAGAGAGAATTGCAGAGTCCTGTAGTCGGCGGGCGGGACATCCGTCTGGATATTCTGGCAAAGGACAGTACGGGAAAGCACTATAATGTTGAGGCACAGCAAAAGCCGGAAGGGGCGCACATACGCCGCGCCAGATTTAATAGCAGTATGATGGATTCCCTAATGCTGAGAGCGGGGCAGGAGTTTTCAGAGCTTCAGGATTCGTATATGGTGTTTATCACCCGGACGGATATCTTTAAGCATGGGATGCCGATTTATACGATCAATCGTCATTTTGAGGAAACGAATGAGTTATTTGACGATGGTTCTCATATTGTGTATGTGAATGGAAACTATAAGGGAGACGATACGATTGGAAGATTGATGCATGACTTTGGCTGTAAGGAAGCGAAGGATATATATTATCCGGAACTGGCTAAAGGGGGGCATTTTAAGGAAGAAGGAGGTCGGAAGAGGATGTGTGAAGCGGTTGAGAAATATGCGAAAGACTATGCGGAAGAATATGCAGATAGAAAGATGTTGGATAAGCAGGAAGAAATGATAAAAAATCTGATGGAATCAATGAAGTGGTCTGCGGAACAGGCTATGACGGCTATGAAAGTATCGGATGCGGATAGGGCGATGCTTTTGGAAAAGCTGTGAGGCGCGGATAAAACCAGGACGGAGAACGAAAGACTATGTGTGAATGTGCTTGCGGTTAATGAGCATGACAGAGAGATTTTACTGAAAAAGTTATAAAGATACGGGTTTAAATTGTGGTAAACAGGGAGTATTCTGATCGAATGGAGTGCTCCTTGTTTTAAATTTGCTGATTATGACATATCGGTTTAAATATGTAGTGTAGTACTAGCCAGCCACTTTATTGAGCGGCTATGTGAAGCTGGTATTGTGGGAGAGTTAGATGCAAAACTTCCAAGAAAGGTGATACCACAGACAATGGCCGAAGTGTCTGAAAAGGCAAAAGACTTTTTACAGAACTGTGGATATACGGAAGATATGGTTGCTGAGACAATCCGCAACAGGGAGAGCTGTTAAGATTGTGAAGCATATGTATCCGAACAGTGATTATATATTATCTTTTCAAGGAGGGAAAGTCTATGAACAAAACATTATTTCGAGAATCAAAAGAACCAATAACGGTTGATATTGAAAAACTATCCGCCATGCTTTCCTGCGGACGGGCAACAGCCCGAAAGATAGGAGAGCAGGCGGAAGCCAGAATCTGTATAACCATATCGCAGGCAGAGAGGATGTTAGGGAGGAAGTGGAGCGGTACGCACTGGCAGTTGGCGGCTGAGTTACTACACCAAAAAATAAAAAAATGGTGTAGTAATGGTGTAGTAGAGGCATATAACAGGTGATGTTTTAAATTCTAGGACACGCAAACCCGCATAAATACTGGGTTTGCAAAATTTTAATAAATTTATTAGCACTCACCTCTTGACAGTGCTAACAATCCGTTGTATTGTGATAATGTCAGTAGAACAAACAAAGCACGCATTCAGGTACGATCACAAAATATCAGAAGTTATAAATAATACAGATTATGATAATAACGTTAGATATTTTCATGTATTTGAAGCAGCATGGAGTAAAGTGATAGAACGATGACATAATGGATAATGCAGGATGTCGGAAAGCATCATTCTAAAGGAGGGAGACTTATGAATCTGACAAAATTTACACAGAAATCGATGCAGGCGGTACAGCAGTGTGAGAAGCTGGCCTACGAATACGGGAATCAGGAGATTGAACAGGAACACCTGTTATATAGCCTGCTTACCATTGATGACAGCCTGATCCTGAAACTGATCGAGAAGATGGAAATACAGAAGGAATATTTTACAAATCGTGTAGAACAGGGCATTCGTAAGCGGACAAAGGTGCAGGGAGGACAGATTTATATCGGTCAGGATTTAAACAAGGTTTTGATCGGTGCGGAGGATGAAGCCAGGGCGCTGGGCGATGAGTATGTTTCCGTAGAACACCTGTTTTTGGCCATGTTGAAGCATCCCAACAGAGAAATCAAGGAAATCTTTCGGGAGTTCGGCATCACCAAAGAGCGCTTTCTGCAGGCGCTTTCTACGGTGCGTGGCAATCAGAGAGTCACCTCCGACAATCCGGAAGCAACCTATGATACGCTGGAGAAATACGGGCAGGATCTGGTGGAACGGGCCAGGAATCAGAAGCTCGATCCTGTCATTGGCAGAGATAATGAAATTCGCAATGTGATTCGCATCCTTTCAAGGAAGACGAAGAATAATCCGGTGCTGATCGGAGAGCCGGGTGTGGGTAAGACGGCGGTTGCGGAAGGGCTGGCCCAGCGTATCGTCAGAGGTGATGTGCCGGAGGGGCTGAAAGATAAGAAGATTTTTGCCTTGGATATGGGGGCACTGGTGGCCGGTGCGAAATACCGGGGTGAGTTCGAGGAACGGTTGAAAGCGGTGCTGGATGATGTAAAAAACAGCGACGGGCAGATCATTCTTTTCATAGACGAGCTGCATACAATTGTGGGCGCAGGAAAGACGGACGGTGCCATGGATGCCGGCAATATGTTGAAGCCCATGCTGGCGAGAGGTGAGCTGCACTGTATCGGTGCGACGACTTTGGACGAATACCGGCAGTATATTGAGAAGGATGCCGCGCTGGAAAGGCGTTTTCAGCCGGTCATGGTTGAAGAACCGACTGTGGAAGACACAATCTCTATTCTGCGCGGTCTGAAAGAACGTTACGAGGTCTTTCATGGCGTAAAGATCATGGATAATGCGCTGGTCAGTGCCGCGGTGCTGTCGAATCGCTATATTTCGGATCGCTTTTTGCCGGATAAAGCCATTGACCTGGTAGATGAGGCATGTGCGCTGATCAAGACGGAACTGGATTCCATGCCCACGGAGCTGGATGAGCTGCAGCGCAGGGTGATGCAGCTGGAGATTGAAGAGACGGCACTGAAAAAAGAAGATGACAATCTGAGCAGGGATCGTCTGGCCAATTTGCAGCGGGAACTGGCAGAATTGAAAGAAGAACTGAAAAATCGCATGGCACAGTGGGAAAATGAAAAGGCCTCCGTGGAGAAACTGTCCAGAATGCGAGAGGAGATTGACGAGATCAACAATCAGATTCAGATTGCCCAGCGCGAAGGTGATTACGAGAAGGCGGCCGAGCTCAGTTACGGCAGGCTGCCGGCTTTAAAACAGCAGCTGGAGATTGAAGAAGAACAGGTGAAATGTAAAGATCTGTCGCTGGTGCATGAGAGTGTATCAGATGAAGAGATCTCACGGATTATTTCCCGCTGGACAGGAATTCCGGTATCGAAGCTGACCGAGAGTGAACGGAATAAGACGCTGCATCTGGACGATGAATTACACAAACGAGTGATTGGGCAGGACGAGGGTGTGACAAAAGTAACGGATGCTATCATTCGTTCCAAAGCCGGCATCAAAGATCCTACAAAGCCGATCGGGTCATTTCTCTTCCTTGGGCCTACCGGTGTGGGTAAGACGGAACTTGCCAAGGCGCTGGCGGCATCGCTGTTTGATGATGAGACAAATATGGTACGTATTGATATGAGTGAGTACATGGAGAAATACTCCGTGTCCAAGCTGATCGGAGCGCCTCCTGGATATGTCGGATATGAGGAAGGAGGACAGTTGACGGAAGCGGTCAGAAGAAAGCCCTATTCGGTAGTGCTTTTTGACGAGATTGAGAAAGCTCACCCGGATGTATTCAATGTGCTGCTGCAGGTTTTGGATGATGGGCGGATCACGGACTCGCAGGGAAGAACGGTGGATTTTAAGAATACAATCCTGATCATGACTTCGAACATTGGTGCGAATTATCTTCTGGATGGTATTGATGCGCAGGGCGCGATCACGGAGGAAGCAGAACAGATGGTCATGAGTGAACTGCGCAGTCATTTCCGGCCGGAGTTTCTTAACAGGCTGGATGAGACGATCCTGTTCAAACCACTGACAAAAAATAACATTAGTAATATTATCTACCTGATCGTGGAGGATTTGAACAGACGTCTTGCGGACAGAGAACTGCAGATTGAGTTGACACCGGAGGCGGAACGGTTCATCGTGGAAAATGCCTATGACCCGGTTTATGGAGCGAGGCCGTTGAAGCGTTATATTCAAAAGTATGTGGAGACATTGTCGGCGAAGCTGATTCTGGCGGATCAGGTAAGCAGCAAGGATACAATATTGATTGTTATGGAAAATGGAGCACTGGCCGCAAAACGTAAGGGATAGATGGAAGTTGTGATGTGTAGCAGATGTAATTGAAAGAACTTGATACAACCGCCCACGGAAAAACGACATGGTTATAAAAATACGTGCGCTACAATATCATATGTAACGTTAGGAGCCTTCCCGAGATATTATATTTCGGGAAGGCTTTTCCATGCACTTTTATTCCCGCGAAGCAACGAACCAGGTAGCCATGCCTGAATGGATATTTGGCGACTGCCGCGAGGGTCAAATAACCCGCAGCTTGCTGCGCTGGAATTTTGATGCCCAGTCAGCTTGCTGCGGGGTATTTGTCTTTGTTATAGGGTGTTACATAATTTGTGTTATGAAATGGGTTGAAGGCGGGTCAGATTCTTCCGGCCCAATTTATAGGGTGTCATGTGTTTTGAGGCTGGCGCAGAATTTTGGGTCAAACTGCTGCGAAATTTGCACTGTTATGCAATTCTGTTATGGAGTAAGCAGGAATTGTGTGTTAAAATAATAGTCAAATGCATTCAGATAAAACACCTGTATTTTATGAAATTGAAAAACAGATGATTTTTTGAAGGTTATCATGCAAAATCGCAGAAAATATTAAATCCATATTTCATTAACGTGTGATATTGTTTATCAAAAGGAGGAGAACGGAATGAAATTCCCAAAATTTTTGCAAGAAAAAGGAACCATAGCATTTGTTGCGCCATCTTTCGGCTGTGCCATAGAACCCTACAAAAGCGGATTTGAAAATGCCCAGAAGAAATGGCGGGAACAGGGATATTCACTGGAGTTTGGCCCAAATTGCCAGGCATCTGACGGTGTGGGGATCAGCAGTTCGCCGGAGAGCTGCGGCAGAGAATTGACGGAATATTACTGTAACAAAACAAGCGATTGCATAATTTCCTGCGGCGGTGGCGAGTTAATGTGTGAGATTTTGGATTATGTAAACTTCGATGAGATAAAAAATGCAGCTCCAAAATGGTATATGGGGTATTCGGATAACACGAATATGACTTTGCTTCTGGCTACGCTGTGCGATACAGCTGCTATTTATGGTCCATGTGCCGCTGCCTTTGGTATGGAGCCGAGACATGTGTCTCTGGAAGATGCTATGGGGCTTCTTAGAGGGCAGAAACTGACCATGCAGGGATATGACAAGTGGGAGCGGGAATCGTTAAAGGATGAGGAACATCCTTACGAGCCATACAATTTGACGGAAACATCTGTTATAAAATATATTCTGTCGGATGGAAGGACGAATATAGAAAGTCTTGCAATAGAAAATAATTTACATGGGACGGATGTTATTGAATTTAGCGGCAGATTGCTGGGCGGCTGTATGGACTGTCTTGTCAATCTGACCGGCACGAAATACGATAAGGTTGTCGAGTTCACAGAGCGATACAGGGAAGATGGAATCGTATGGTTCCTGGAAGCCTGTGACATGAATTTAATGAGTATCAGACGTGCCATGTGGCAGATGGAACATGCAGGATGGTTTCGTCATTGTAAAGGCTTCCTGATTGGCAGGCCACGTTGCGGTATGGGTGTAGAAGAATTTGGTATCGACCGTTATCAGGCAGTGTATGAGATGCTGCGGCAGTATCGTGTACCGGTGATGATGGATCTTGATATTGGACATCTGCCGCCGATGATGCCGCTGATCTGCGGCAGTATGGCCAGAATCGTCAGCGACGGTACGACCTACAGGGTGGAAATGGAACTGCGATGATAACGGATGAAATCAAATATAGGATAAATATGGGACAAATATAGGACAAATATGGGATAAATATATAGATTGCGGAAAGGAAGGAAGGTTTATGATACCAAAAGACCCTGTTATGTTATTAAGTTTTATCAATTTGAAATTGCGGGATTTCTATGATGATCTCGACGCACTCTGTGATGATCTGGATATTGACCGGCAGGAGATAGAAAATAAACTGGCTGTTATTGACTATCGCTATGATAGTGAGAAAAACCAATTTGTTTAATCATAGGAGATCCATATAGAATGGAAAGAAGTTCAAAAGAAGTAAAAATTACAATCGTTCTGGATAACGGAAAAACAACCAGGCTGTCTGAGGGAAAGAAGGAGCATAGTGTCACTGTGACACATGATTCTTCGATGACGCTCATGTCAACTCTGTTGAAAAACGGATTACTGGAGGGAAGCTTCTGCGGCAGAAGAGGAGATTGCGGCAGATGCCGCGTACAATTCATAGAAGGTGTTATGATACCGACAATGCTGGAAAGAAGCGTGATGACGGCAGATGAGCTACGGCAGGGATATCGCCTGGCATGTTTGGCCAGACCGAAGGACGATTGTGTCATCAGGCTGGCGTTCGCGGAAGAGAAGAAAATTGCTATTATTTCTAATATGATAGATATGCCGGAAAATAATGACCGGTTGAGTCAGCAAAATGTGCAGTCAATAAATCAAACAACGAGTGTTTCAAGTACAGACGTTATGAAAGAAAGCGCAGCTACTGATACAGATGTTATAGAAAAGAAGCCGAATAGTGAGCAAAAAGCCGCACCAGAAAGGATAACTGCCGTAACGGAAGGCCTGATCGCAGTTGACCTTGGAACTACCACGATAGCCATGCAGCTTATGGAGGTTAATAACGGTCGTATTCTTGACACGTATTGTGCCATGAATCCTCAAAGGCGTTATGGTTCAGATGTCCTTTCACGGATCAGGGCATCCTGTGACGGGCATCGTGAAGAATTGCGGCAGTTGGTTGTGTCAGTATTAAAAGAAGGTGTTATGCAATTTGAAAAAAGCAGTACAGCTATCCGGGGTATGTGTATTGCAGGCAACACGACCATGACGCATCTGCTTATGGGATATGATGTGTTATCTTTGGGAAGCAGCCCTTTTACACCAGTGGATATCGGTTTGCAGGTGTACAAGGATCCTGCGTGGGATTTTACGGTATGGATAGCACCTGGTATCAGTGCGTTTGTGGGTGGCGACATTGTGGCGGGATTGTATGCACTTAAGATGCTTCCGGATGACAGACGGATAGACTGTTATGGTCAATGTGAAAGTTTGGCGTTAGGGGAAGAAGATACAGATTTAAGCACCAGGCTTTTAATCGACTTGGGGACAAATGGAGAGATGGCGATCACGGATGGCAGACGTATGATCGTTACAGCGGCGGCGGCGGGTCCGGCCTTTGAAGGGGGAGCCGGGGCAGGTATCGTGGGCAGCGATATGATCGCTAATGCTGCGGAGCTGTTAGAAAGAGGGATTCTGGATGAGACGGGACTGCTGGAGGAACCCTGGTTTACGGAAGGTATTTGTACAGGAGAACCGGCGGTAAGGCTGTATAATAAAGATATTAGAGACCTACAGATGGCAAAGGCGGCAGTGCGTGCAGGCGTTGAGATTCTGTGGAAGAAAATGGGCCAGCCCAGGATCAGGCAGGTGTATCTTGCCGGAGGATTCGGCTATTATCTGGATGTGGAAGCCGCTTTCAGGATCGGATTGCTGCCTGTAAGTATGCGGGGCAGGGTAACGGCAGCGGGGAACACCTCTCTGGCCGGTGCATATCATATCGGACGTGATTTATTGAGAGGAAGCGTGGATAAAGAAACGCTGGAAAACCGGCTGTCATTTATTGAAAGCATTAATCTGGCAGAACAGGAAGAATTTGAGACTCTGTATGTGAAATATATGGATTTTCGGTGAATAAGTGATATGATAGAAAGGTTACAGATGAGAAGACGGCATGAGATAAGGGCTTTCCTGATGGCCCCTGCTGCCCCAGAATAGCCCGGAAATCATCCGCACGTAATTTTCTGTAGGCGAGGTCATATAATGCGCCACAGCGGCTGTAGGCTGATCTGGTACAGGCCATGGAACTTTGGGAGTATGTCTTTCCGCTTAATTCATACTTATTCTTGTAGAATTTCTCATAGAGTTGTGCGAAAGTTATATTCCGATCGGGGACACTGAAAGGATTCTTGTTATAGTCAGCGAGTGCGATCAGCGCTTCTTCCCGGTTGGGGAATCGCCCCAGAACGTCATAAATAGGGTAGTAGCGTTCGTCCATCCGTGTATTGACTCTCACTTCAAAAGGGTTCCTCCGCTTGCCGGACAGTTTTACAACGGAGCCGTATCCGTTGGGATTCTTAAGTGCTCTTCCTCTGGGCATGATGGTACCTCCTGAAAAATGGGTATAAAAAATACACCCTATTGCGCGGATGTACCAGAATGTGCTATAGTATCAGTGTTGGGTTGATTCTATAGCAGGTGCATCCTGTTAATAGTTTCGGGGCCGCTCTGGTGCTGGTAACACCGGGGCGGTTTTTCTGTTTGACAGAATTTTGCATATTGGTTATAATATGCTTAACAAGAGAGCCGAAAGCTGGATACGGCCAGCCGCCGGAGAATAATTAACTACGTAAAGTAGCGCCTTATCTTACCAGGACGAGGGCGCTACTTTTTGCGTTTGATGTTGATAACAAGAGTTATAACGGCGCAAAGCATAATTACGAATGTGAATAAGTCACTGTATGTAACCATAGCACCAGCCCCCTTTCTTTCGTCCGGTGGCTGACGTAATCGCCCCTTCGGCTCCCTTGGTAAACATATTATATTGTCAATGTACGAATCCCCATTGAAATTGTGGGATGGATTGGGTATAATATGCTTAACAAGACAGCCGATAAGGAAGGTCAAGGCTTCCCGTTCCGGCGATATAACGTATCTAAGTAGAGCCGCTTATCTTACCAGGACAGAGCGGCTTTACTTATTTTTCAGATTCAGAATTGCCACGATCAGTAGCGCCACGGTTAAGATCACCATGAATTCTTCATATGTACTCATAAGCACCACACCTTTCCGCAAGACTCGGAACGGGGTGCACAGCCGCCCTATCGGCTGCCTTGGTAAACATATTATATTGTCAAAGTGCGATTATATATTGCAATTAAGTATTGGATTGCTTATAATATGCTTAACAAGGAAGTCGATACGATAGCTTACACCTATCCGTTTCCGGCGCAATAAAGACTAAAAAATAGCACCTTTACTTTGTCAGAGCGGGGGTGCTATTTTTTATTTTTCATGTTCAGAATGGCTACGATCAGTAAAGCAAAAGTAAGTATGATCTGTAATTCCTCATATGTACTCATAAAAAACGCCTCCTTCCTTCCAAGGCTCGGAACGGAGGTATTCACACCCTATCGGCTCCCTAGGTAAGCATATTATATTGTCAATGTCCTATGTGCCTCTGTGCCCCTGTGCCCCATTGGAAACGCGGAAGAAGAGATCAAGTATTATGATATGCTGTATGACTTTACCAGTGTGGTCACAAAAGCGAATGAACAGTCATGCAGGGGAATGACACCAAAACATATATCCGGTATGTTAAGGCGGTCAGCGGAAGCATTCTGTGAGTTATGCATGATTGACACGATCACGGGAGGTAAAGGGCCGGATGCAGTACAGGAGAAAGCACAGGAAAAACCGGCAGCGCATAAGGAGGAAACGGCGGCGCCTGAACAGGAAGCCGGATTGGAACCGCAACAGGAAGAGCAGCCGGACCCGGACAATTTCCTACGTATCGACAGGAGCGGCTGGGGACTGTGCCCGGTATGCAGCACCAGAGTCTTGAAAGTGACCGCGACAACACGGTTGGAAAACTTCCCGGTATTCTGTAAGCGGTGCAGGGCTGACCATCTGGTAAACTGGTGGAACGCGGATAACCAGAGGATTCTGTACAGAAGATATGTCAATGACCGGTATCTGCGGGAGCAGGCGCTTAAAGGCACAGGACTGACCAGCTTCCGGAATACCGGATCGAGTGCGACGGAGAGGGTAGCTGTAGGAAGGGCATAAGCGTTCGGTTTTATGCTGATGAAATGTCGAGGTGTGTACTTCACTAGTGACACGCTAGTGACAGACCATTGCCGAAAGTGGCGTAAAATGGTATGATCTGGTTATACCTGATTTAAGAATAGATTAAGGTTTCCGCGGTTTTTGTTTAAGAAACAGATGGTATCCTTATTACAAAAGTAGGGCGGAAAACAGTCGTAATAGATTGATTTTCGGTAAATAAAGAACAATGGAGACTAAAAAGTGAATACCTGTAAAATTTAGGGGGGGGGTAAACAGGTATGTGGACAAGAAGAGAACTAAAACAGCAGGCGAAAGAGGCCCTGCAGAGGAATTACTGGAAGAGTGTGCTGGTGGCACTGGTTTTAATGGTACTGGGTGGGAACTGGATCGGCAATGTATTTTCCTCTGCATCCGGGGTGCCGGCTAAAGTGAGTTCGGCTGTGGTGGAGGAAACATCCATGGCAGATGAGGATATGAGTGGAAACATTGGCGGAAGCGAAAATCTGGCAACGATTATTTTAATGGAAGATGATACGCCGGAGACTATTTATAATAAAAATACAGATGATATGAATGGAACAGAAGAATTTATAGGATTTATCGTCGGTTTTATCATTATGCTTGTTATTTTTTTGATTGTATTCCTGATAATGATTGCGATCATGCTGATATATGAAATTCTGCTGGTCTTTCCTTTGATTGTAGGAGCGGGCCGGTTTATGTTAAAGAGCCTGGATGGCCAGGCAGAGGTAAAGGATGTGGCTTACGGCTTTGACCATTCTTACAGGAATGTTGTGAAGACCATGTTCCATACGCAGTTATCCATATTTTTATGGGCACTGTTATTTTTAATTCCCGGGATTTATAAGCAGTATCAATACCGGATGGTGGAATATATTCTGGCAGAGCATCCTGATATGCCTTATAAAGAGGCGATGAAGATGAGCAGGGATATGATGAATGGACAGAAGTGGAATGCGTTTGTGTTGGATCTGTCCTTTATTCTGTGGGAGATGCTCGGGGTATTGACCTGCGGACTGGTGCACATTTTCTATGTGGCGCCGTACCATTGTCTGACCAATGCAGCACTGTACCGCAGACTCTGTTCCATACGGGACGGGCAGTGTGCATAACAGGCTGCATAATAAAGAATACAAAGAGGAGTGGCAAACATGGGATACAGGATATTGATCGCAGACGATGAGGCGGAGATCAGGGATCTCCTTCGTCTGTATCTGGAAAAGGACGGGTACGAGGTGCTGGAGGCGGCTGACGGTCTCGAGACGATGGAACGGGTAAAGAAGGAGGAACCGGATCTGCTGCTTTTGGATATTATGATGCCGGGGCTGGATGGATACCGTGTGTTACGTAATGTGAGGGAGAACAGTAATATTCCGGTCATCATGCTGTCGGCTAAAGGAACGAATACGGATAAGATCTTGGGGCTTGATCTTGGAGCGGATGATTATATTACGAAACCTTTTGAACCGCTTGAGGCGGTCGCCAGAGTGAACTCCAACATTCGCCGTTTTTACTCGCTGGGCGCGGGAGCCGACAAGAGTAAAAAGGTGAAGGAGCTGCGGGCGGGAGATCTGTGCCTTGATCCGGAGGCATGTCTTGTATACCGCGGGGAGGAAGTGATAGAGCTGACGTCCATTGAGTTCAAGATCCTGCGGCTTTTTATGGAGGAGCCGGGCAAGGTATTTACCAAGCAGCAGATCTATGAGAATGCCTGGGGTGATGAGTATATGGCATCCGACAACAGTGTGATGGTTGGTATTTCGAAGCTGCGGACGAAGCTGGAGCATAATGGTAAGGAGTACATCAAGACCATAAGAGGGCTGGGATACCGCCTGGAGAAGGACGAGAGGTTATAAAGGCATATGGGAAGTAACGGCAGAGCAGGTGCAAAGAGGTCTCTTAGATGGTTCCTGATCAAAAGATTCCTGTTTGTCATGTTCTTTATCTACGCCAGTGAAGAAGCAATCGGATTCCTCTATCAGAAACTGACTATGGAAACAGCAGATATTTTATCCGGACTGCAGATTTCGATCAGTGGCGGTGGGAATCCTGTCTCTTTTGCGTTGCAGACGTTATTATATTCTATGGCGACACTTCTTCCGGGGACGATATCCGGCTATGTGCAGGGAAGTATCGGCAAACTGATGGGAGATTCGCTGCGTATTGCAGTGACATCACCACTGTTCACCGGCAGATGGGGAGTGGCTTTGCGGATCATAGTCATCGTGGTGGTGCTGGTGATACTGTTTATCAGTCTGTTGCCTTGGATGATCGGTGCATTCTATTACTATTATGTAGTGACTAAGAAAGTCAATGAACTGATAGAAGAGGAAAAAGCGCAACAGCTTGCCTACGACCGGCAGAGAAATCTGCTGTTATCTGATATAGCACATGACATTAAGACACCGCTCACAACATTGTGCGGCTACAGCAAGGCACTGTCTGACGGCGTAGTGAAAGAGGAAGAGAAACGGCAGGAATATCTGGCGGCTATTTACAGTAAATCCATGCGGATGAATGAGCTGATCACACTGTTATTCGAGTATGTGAAAATGGACAGCAGCGGTTTTGAACTGCACAGGGAAGCGGACGATCTGGGGGAGCTTGTCAGAGAATGTACGGCAGCGGTATATACCGACTTCGAGGAAAAGAAAATAGCGCTTGTTATAGATATCTCGGAAGAACCCATGCCCTGCCTGGTGGATAAGGTTCAGATGACACGTGCTATTACAAATCTGCTCCATAACGCTGTCCGTTATGGAAAGGAAGGCGGTAAGGCATTGGTACGGCTGGAGGACTATTGTTTTACGGTGGCGGATGACGGCATGGCCATTGACAGAGAGTTTGCGGAACATATTTTTGAACCGTTCAGCAGGGCGGACAAGGCTCGGTGCACTACCGGCGGCAGCGGGCTGGGACTCAGCATTGCCCATAAAATTGTACAGATGCATAATGGAGAGCTTTGTGTTAAACTGGATTATGGACAGGGATACACGAAGGCATTTCAGATTTGGATGCCGTCAAGTTAGGACTTTTTGTACAGAGATTTGGAGGACGGAGTGCCGGTTATGACCAGTTGATAGTCTGTGTACTGTCCCATCGACATATAGATTCCTTATAAAGATAAAATGCAGGCGGCATAAAAGCGCCTGTTATCATGAGCGGCAGGGCCAGACGATATAATAAGGCGTTGTCAGGGACTTGTGGTCGAATAAGGATGGTGTGCGGGATGTATGGAAAGAGAAGTATCCGGATAGGAAAAGCAATGAAAACAGCCGCTGTTTTAACAGCGGCATTGTTGCTGTGCGGGGCAGCGGTCATGAGCGACAGACTTTCGGCGAAAGCAGCCGGCGAGATGGAGGACAGCAGGAAGATTGCCATTACGTTTGATGACGGGCCGCATCCTTACTATACCGAACAGCTTTTGGATGGTTTGAAGGAGCGGGGTGTCAAGGCTACTTTTTTTGTGACGGGGATGCATGCAGAACAGTATCCGGAGCTGATATGTCGTATGTCTGATGAAGGTCATCTGATCGGCAACCATACCTATAGCCACATACAGCTGAGCAGCAGCAACAGCGAAACCTTTAAGGAAGAACTGATTCAGACCAACGAAGTGATCGAGGAGCTGACGGGACAGGAAGTGCAGTATGTGCGGCCGCCTTACGGCACATGGGATAAGAAATTCGAGAAAGAGCTGAATATGTTTCCTGTGCTGTGGACCGTCGATCCGCTGGACTGGTGCAGCGACAATGTGGCCCGCATCGTGCAGAATGTGATGTCGAAGGCGGATGAGAATGATATTATCCTGATGCACGATGAATACAAATCTACCGTGACGGCGGCGCTTCAGATCATTGATGAACTAATGGAACAGGGATATGAGTTCGTGACGGTGGATGAGCTGTTGTTTGATTAACAAAAAATATTAAACCAAGGAAGGAAAAAAACAGAATGGACAATAATATGATTCTTAAAACAGCGCTCCGGCAGTCGGCTTACGACTGCTGTTGCGCGCCGGAGGATTTTGTGGCGGCGCATAACAGCACCCACGTATCTGCGCCATCCGACCGGGCCAGAAGGTATCTTGAACTGCCGCATATCTGTAATCTGGTATCCTACGGCACCAATGTCGTGGTCACGGGTCAGAAGGAGCTGCTTCCGGAGATTGAGCGTTTTCTTGAAAGTATGCCTGCCGTTGAGCATTGTTTCGAGACGCCGGGACTGTATCCTTTGAACAGAATATTGGAGAAAGCAGGCGCACGGATCTGCTTTATGGCCGATTATTTTCTGCCGGACATTGATGCGGTGTTCGGGTATGAACAACGATGTGCCTATGAACTCAAAGTCATGGAAGCGCCGGAGTTTGCACAGCTTTATCTGCCGGAATGGAAGAATGCCCTGTGTGCGGACCGGAAACATCTGGACAGGCTGGCGGTGGGCGCTTTTTACAGGGGAGAATTGATCGGGCTGGCCGGCTGCTCCGCGGACTGTGATACGATGTGGCAGATCGGAGTGGATGTCCTGCCGGCCTACAGAAAGCAGGGAATCGCGTCGGCACTTACGAACAGGCTGGCCAGAGAGACTTTTGAACGTGGGCTGGTGCCTTTCTACTGTGCCGCCTGGTCCAACGTAAAGTCTGTAAAAAATGCGATCCGCAGCGGATTTCGCCCGGGCTGGGTGGAGGCGACGGCGAAGCGTGATGACTATATAGAAAAAATGTTGAAGAAGGATGTGTAAAAAGTGGAAGTTGCGGTTTGCGGCGTAAAATGGTATGATAAAAGACAGTATGTGCCCTGAGGGCGGGCATAAGAACGGCAGACCACAACATATAGATACAGACGGGATACAGGAACAACATTATGGATTTGTTTGAATATATGCGGAGTACGAATCAGGAGAAAGAATCACCGCTGGCCGCCAGGCTGCGTCCGTCTACGCTGGATGAGGTGGTGGGACAGCAGCATATTATCGGGAAGGACAAGCTGCTTTACCGTGCGATCAAGGCGGATAAATTAAGCTCGATCATCTTTTACGGGCCGCCGGGTACGGGGAAAACGACTCTGGCCAGAGTGATCGCCAATACGACCAGCGCAGAGTTTACGCAGATCAACGCCACCGTCGCCGGCAAGAAGGACATGGAAGCGGTGGTGGAGAAAGCCAAAGATTTAAGCGGCATGTATGGGAAGAAGACCATACTTTTTATTGATGAGATTCACCGTTTCAATAAGGGGCAACAGGATTATCTGCTGCCGTTTGTGGAAGACGGTACGCTGATCCTGATCGGGGCGACGACAGAGAATCCGTATTTTGAGGTGAACGGTGCGCTGATCTCCCGTTCTGTTATTTTTGAATTGCATCCGTTATCTATTGAGGATATCAAAGCGCTGATCCAGAGGGCCGTGTATGACAAGGACAAGGGCATGGGCGCCTATGAGGCGGTGATAGATGAGGAGGCCGTGGAATTTCTGGCGGAACTGTCCGGTGGGGATGCCAGACATGCGCTGAATGCGGTGGAGCTGGGGATCATGACGACGAACCGCAGTGAGGACGGGAAGATACATATCACGCTGGCGGTGGCCCAGGAATGTATTCAGAAACGAGTGTTACGCTATGATAAGTCGGGAGACAGTCATTACGATACCATATCTGCTTTTATTAAAAGCATGCGCGGATCCGATCCGGATGCAGCGGTCTATTATCTGGGCCGTATGCTCTATGCGGGAGAGAGCGTGACTTTTATCGCCAGGAGGATCATGATCTGCGCGGCGGAGGATGTGGGCAATGCGGATCCCATGGCGTTGTGCGTGGCGGTCAATGCTTCGCTGGCGGTGGAGAGAGTGGGGATGCCGGAGGCACAGATCATTCTGTCGCAGGCGGTATCCTATGTGGCCTGTGCGCCGAAGAGCAACGCTGCCTGCAATGCGGTCTTTCAGGCGATGGAGGCGGTGCGGCAGACCGGGAACCTGCCTATTCCGACGCATCTGCAGGATGCCCATTACAAAGGTGCGGCGAAACTGGGTCGGGGAACAGGGTACAAATACGCGCATGATTATCCGAACCATTACGTTGCGCAGCAGTACCTGCCTTATGAATTAAACGGCAGGGAATTCTATCGGCCCAGTGGAAACGGGTACGAGGTCAAGATCAGGGAACACATGAAACGTATAAAGGAAGAAGCGGCACATGACATCAAATAAGAGCACGGACGACAAAAGAATCCAGAATCTGGGCACAGCGGCGTCCGGCAAGAAGAAAAAGAAGCGCAGACGAACGATTGACAAGGCGAAAGTGGAAGAAAACAAGAAGAAAGCGAAAGCCAGAAAAGAGCGTCTCAGGCAGCAGATGAAGGAAGAGAAGGCAAGGAGCAGGGACGAAAAGCAGAAGAAGCGGGGACAGAAAGAGACTACTGTGGTGGTGGAAGAAATTGCTGCGGTCAGGGAGGACGACGCTTTGGAACAGGCTGTGATGATGGAAGAAATCGTTACAGTCAGGGAGGACGACGCTCTGGAGCAGGCCGTGATGGTAGAAGAGACACTTACGGTCAAGGAGACTGCCGGCCAGATAAAAGAGCGGAAGAACAAGAAAGAGAAAGTTAAGAAAGAAAAAGTTAAGAAAGAAAAAGTAAAAAAAGATAAGGTACAAAAAGAGACGAAGCAGAAGCCGCAGGGAAGCCGCAGGCGTGCCGTTTTGGCTGCGGGGATAGCGGCAGTTATTGTATTGCTTGCCGGCTCGGGTTCCTTCTTCGGAATCCGCTATTATCTGGAGCAGCTGGAGACGGCTGATGCGGCGGTGGAAGCCATGGTGCATACGGAAGCGGTGGAGCTTGCGGAGTACAGCATGTTACAGCACAAGAAAGAGCATGTGAAGAAAAATGCCGGTAAGGATGTTCCCAAGGCTTTTCTTGACGCGGCGCGTTTTGTGCTGGAGGGTGTGAAGAACAGGCCGCCGGAGATTGAGCTGACGGAAGAAAATGCAGCGGACTTTGCCACCATAGAGAGCTGTGTCATCAATACGCAGACCGGCAAGGTGGATGTGACGATGTCCGCTGAGGGGCTGGCGGTCAGCGACGACGGATATTATTACCTCTTTGAAGAAAAGGTGTACGAAAGCGCTCTGACAGGTGAAGAGTATATTATAGAAGACCAGAAAGATGTTGATTTGACTTTTTCGGTCAATTTAAATTACAACAGCGCCGGTTCGCGGCTGTTCTCGAAGTTTGTCGTGGCGGTGAAGAAGGACGGAAAGTTTATGGCCATCAGCAGGCCGCGGCATATTACGAATCCGGAGGCGATTGCAAGGTACAGTCCGGCCTTTGGGGATACTTCCTCAAAGAAGGGGCTGCTGGTGGATCCGGAGAAGCTCAGGGGATCGGATCTGGATGATCTGGGCGTGAAACATGCGGCTTACAATATTCCGCTGAGGCGGCTTCTGGGCAATACGACCCACGCATCTTATCCGACGGTCTACTATACGTATAACGGCAGGAATTATGCTTTTAACGGGCAGGTTGTGGCGGAGTATGACTATATCTTTTCTACGCTGAGCGGCAAGGGAATTATAATAACGGCTATTATCTTAAACGATATGAATCCGGGACATATGGATCTGATCCATCCCCGGGCACGTTCCGGCGGCGCGGGATCCCCGTATTTTGCTTTCAATGCGGCAGATGAAGCCGGAACGGAATATATAGCGGCCGTGGCTTCCTTTTTGGCGAACCGCTATGCGGGAACCGGACACGGCAAGGTCATGAATTGGGTGATCGGCAATGAGATCAATGCCAGAAAGGAATGGAATTACATAGAACCCATGGATACGGTCAGCTATGTAAACGAGTATGCCAAGGCGTTCCGCGTGTTCTACAATGCGATCCTCAGCGTTAACGGCAATGCAAGAGTCTATATCTCGCTGGATCAGCAGTGGGCCAGAAGCCTGTACTCCAACGGCGGATTCGGTTCCAAGGAGATTCTGGACGAATTTAACAGAAATATAAAGGCCGGCGGCAATATTGACTGGGGTGTGGCTCAGCATCCTTATAATTATCCGCTGACCAGCGCCAAGGCATGGAGCAGTGGCAACAAGGTGGTGAATTCCGAGACGACGCCGGTGATCACCATCAAGAATATTCATGTGTTGACGGATTATCTGCAGAAGGAGAGTTTCCTGACAGATTCAGGAGGCGTAAGGCATGTTATTTTAAGTGAGATGGGCTATACTTCCTCGGCCGGGCAGGATCTGCAGGCGGCGTCTTTCGTGTACGCTTATAAGGTGATAGAGGCGAACCGGTATATTGACAGCATGCTTTTTTCCAGACAGACAGATGCACCGGACGAGCTGTCACAGGGCCTGGCACTTGGCATCGACACGCTGGGCGGCGGCCATAAGTCGATCTACAATGCCTTCAAGTATGTGGATACGGCGGAATCGGCCAAGCATACGGATTTTGCGCTGCGGGTGATCGGTGTCGGAAGCTGGGGAGAGATTATCTCAAGACATTAGCATATAGAGATGGGGCAGACTAGAATAACTGCCCCGCCAGATATTGATAGAGATCCTGATTCTTTTTCTGCCAGTTGGTGCAGACCGCTTCGGCGGTTTCTTTATTGGGGACGGACAGCGTGATTTCCACGACTGTGGTGTCCTTTTCTTTTACCGTCAGATGAACCTCATAATCGCCGGAAAGGACTTTGCGGTAATCGGTAGAGACGGAAGTCTCGTTGCGCAGTTTGAACTGGTTGGCGCCCAGAAAATCGTCGATGTCCTTCCGGATGGAGCTGTCGATGCGGCTTTTGAAGAAATCCAGTGTTTCCCGTCCCTCCGCAGTGATCGTAAGATAGGTGCGGTTATGTCTGGATCTGGCCGTGACGAAGCCGGTATCCACCAGCTCCGTGATGGCCCGCTGGAGATTCATGAAATTCACATAGTTCCGCTCCAGCATAAAATCATAAATCTGTGCCTGCGTCAACGGAAAAGAGACTCTGTTGAGCATATAGAGTACGAGTATTTTATTGTAAAGAGCTAATTGATCATGGTTCATGAAGAGTGCCTTTCATACAGCCGTCCCTGGCAGGCGGCGCGTAATTTCATGGTATGGTGAAGGGTATTGAGTACGCTGCGCTTATCCAGGCTCCACAACGGAGCCAGCAGCAGATCTTTCGGGCCGTCGCCGGTCAGCCTGTGGATCACGATATCAGGAGAAAGATGTTCCAGACACGCAATGACGAGATCGATATAAGCGTCCCTTGCAAGAGGGGTATAGCTGCCGTCGTGATAAAATCCGGCAAAGGCAGTATCCCGCAGTACATGGAGCAGCTGCAGTTTCACGCCCCAGGTGTCGAGTTGATTCAAATGGTCAATGGTGGAAAGAAGCGCTTCTTCCCCCTCGCCCGGCAGGCCGATGATGATATGTGTGACTACAGGAATATCGGCCTGTGACAGCAGACCGACGCAGCTGTCATATACGGACAGAGGATAGCCGCGCCTTATAAAATCAGCGGTTTTCTCATGAATCGTCTGCAGGCCAAGTTCAACCCAGACAAACTTGTCAGAAAAAATCTGCCGAAGATTGACCAACATGGTCACGATATTTTCCGATATACAGTCCGGTCTGGTGGCGATGGAAATACCTGCCACGTCAGGATGGCGCAATGCCTCCGTGTAAAGAGCGCGAAGATGCGGCAAAGAGCCGTACGTATTGGTGTAGGCTTGAAAATAGACGATAAAACGCTGGCCGACCCGCTTATGGGCAAACAGCGCCAGGCCGGTCTCAATCTGGTCGGTGATAGAAGGATGGTCCGCCGTTTTGACGGCAAACTCGCCGCTGCCGCCCGCCGAACAGAAAATGCAGCCGCCGCTGCCCAGAGTGCCGTCACGGTTGGGACAGGTGAACCCCGCATCGACGGCAATCTTGTACAGCTTTTCTCCATATGTATTTTTCAGGAAGGCGTCCAGAGAATAGTAGGGTCTGCCGTGCCACTCCATCGCTGCCTCCTTCCTGCGCCGACGCGGACATCAGGCGCAGACTGATTGTGAGATTAACGCAATGAGGCAGTGCCTATTGCCTGATATGGGATTTGACCGCCTCAGCGACTGCCTCGGCAACTCTGGGATCGAAAGCCTCCGGCATGATATTCTCCTCGTTCAGTTTGTCATCCGGCACCAGACCGGCGATCGCACGGGCGGCGGCCAGCTTCATCTCTTCCGTGATCTGTACGGCCCGTCCCTCCAGTGCACCCTTAAAGATACCGGGGAAGGCCACCACGTTGTTGACCTGGTTAGGAAAATCGGAACGGCCGGTGCCGACCACTCTAGCGCCGGCTGCTTTGGCTGCATCCGGCATGATCTCCGGTACGGGATTGGCCATGGCAAAAAGGATGGCATCCGCATTCATGGAAGATACCATATCGGGTGTTACTATATTGGGCGCGGAGACACCAACAAAGATGTCGGCGCCTTTCAACGCATCTGCAAGAGAACCGGCAGCGCCGCTTAAGTTGGTGACGGCGGCCATTTTCTGCTGCATCCAGTTCAGACCTTCGCTCTGCTTGCTGATCATGCCGGCCTTGTCACACATGACGATATTGGTAAATCCGTATGTGAGCAGCAGCTTGGTGATCGCGACACCGGCGCTTCCGGCACCGTTGACTACGACTTTACAGTTTTCCTTCTGTTTGCCGACTACTTTCAAGGCATTGATGATACCTGCCAGCACTACGATGGCCGTGCCGTGCTGGTCGTCATGAAATACGGGAATATCCAGAAGTTCTTTCAGACGTTCCTCGATCTCGAAACAGCGCGGCGCGCTGATATCTTCCAGATTAATGCCGCCGAAACCGGGCGCCAGCCAGGTTACGGCCTTGATGATCTCTTCCGTGTCCTGCGTGTCAAGACAGATCGGCACCGCGTTGACGCCGCCGAACTCCTTGAACAATACGGCCTTGCCTTCCATTACCGGCATGGCGGCGTGGGGGCCGATATTTCCCAGTCCCAGCACGGCGCTCCCGTCCGATACGACGGCTACGGTATTGGATTTCCATGTGTAAGTATAGGCGGCCTCTTTGTCCTGGGCAATCACTCTGCAGGGTTCCGCCACGCCCGGCGTGTAAGCCAGCGACAGATCCTCTCTTGATTTTACAGGCATCCGGGCCACCGTCTCCAGTTTGCCCTTCCACTGTTCATGCAGCATCAATGCTTTTTCATTTGTTGTCATACAGTCACCTCGTTCTTCTATCTTCTATAATAATGAATGACGCTGGAAGCTGTACCGCCGGACCGGCAGAAACTTCCTGTCATGTTATGAAATCTGTGTCCGTTACAGCCTTAGTATAACTTCACGATTTTGTACAGTCAAGGTGAAAAAATACTTCCTATTTCGAAAAAGGTAGTGTATAATAGTTTTTATTCACAGGGTTGTGCACCCGCAGTACAGCAGCCGAGGCAATAAGCATCGGTGCCGGGCAGGGAATACAGTAGATCATTTCGGATGGCACATCAGGTAATAAATCCCTAGACGAAAGAACATATACGGAAGATAGTATATTGATCATTTATGAACATTTATAAAAATACAGGAGGAATGTATGAGAGAAAAGTATGAATCGCTTGCGCTTGCTGACTTGAAAGCAATCGCAAAGGCAAGAGGAATCAAGGGCACCTCGACCATGAAGAAGGCGGAGATCGTAGCTTTGATGCTGGCAGAGGACGAGAAGGATAAGGCGGCCGGCAAGGAAGTGGCAGTGAAGACCGTTGCACCCGCGAAGCGGGAGAATGGCAGTGAGGAAGAGAAGTTCCCGGCAGAACTGGACAGCGGGATTACGGCCAGCGGCATTCTGGAGGTCATGAGTGACGGATTCGGATTTATCCGCTGTGAGAATTATCTGCCTGGTGAGAATGACGTCTATGTGGCACCCAGCCAGATTCGTCGTTTCGGATTGAAAACGGGTGATATTTTAGAGGGAAATACGCGGGTTAAGACGCAGAATGAGAAGTTCAGCGCTCTTTTGTATGTGAAATCCATCAATGGTTTTCCGCCGGATATTGCCATGCGCAGGCCCAGTTTCGAGGATCTGACGCCGATCTTCCCCAATGAAAGGCTGAAACTGGAGACGCCCGGCGCCTCTGTGGCCATGCGGATCATGGATCTGATCAGTCCGGTCGGCAAGGGGCAGAGAGGTATGATCGTGTCGCCGCCCAAAGCCGGTAAGACTACCTTATTAAAAGCGGTAGCCAAATCCATCACCAGGACGACGCCGGAAGCGCACCTGATCATTCTGCTGATCGACGAGCGTCCCGAGGAGGTGACGGATATCAAGGAAGCGATCGAGGGACCGAACGTGGAAGTGATCTACTCTACCTTCGACGAACTGCCGGAGCACCATAAGCGGGTGTCCGAGATGGTGATCGAACGTGCGAAACGTCTTGTGGAGCACGGCAGGGACGTGGTGATTCTTCTGGACAGCATTACCCGTCTGACCAGAGCCTACAATCTGGTCGTTCCGCCCAGCGGACGCACACTTTCAGGCGGTCTGGATCCGGCGGCGTTACATATGCCAAAACGGATCTTCGGCGCTGCCCGCAACATGAGAGAGGGCGGCAGCCTGACGATTCTCGCGACGGCTCTGGTGGAGACCGGCAGCAGAATGGATGATGTCATCTACGAGGAATTCAAGGGAACCGGTAATATGGAGATGATCCTCGACCGCAAGCTGTCGGAGAAGAGGGTATTCCCGGCGATTGATATTCCCAAATCCAGCACCAGAAGAGAAGATCTGCTCCTGTCACCGGATGAGCTGGAGGCGATCAATATCATCCGTAAGGCATTGAACGGCATGAAAGCGGACGAGGCAGTGGAGAAGATTCTGGATATGTTCGCCAGAACCAAGAACAATTATGAGTTTGTCAATATGGTTAAGAAGATGAAGTTCCTGTAGAACCTGTAAAGTATGCAAATAAATTCCCCGGAATTTTACGGAAAAGACTTGCATCCCCCAAATTCCTGTGCTACAATGTAAAAGCTGTCGGTTTAAGACGGCATGGGATGAGAAAATAATGGCATGAAAGCCAGTTAGCATTGAAATTTTATAAAACGGCATGCTCGCAGGTTGAGAAAGGAGTTTAGTTACAGAGATGAAAGAAGGAATCCATCCTGAATATTATCAGGCAACAGTAACATGTAACTGTGGCAACACATTCGTGACAGGTTCTACGAAACCGGAGATTCACGTGGAAGTCTGTTCCAAATGTCATTCATTCTACACAGGTCAGCAGAAAGCTGCACAGGCCCGCGGACGTATTGATAAGTTCAATAAGAAATACGGTGTGGAAAGCAAATAAGTTTTGTAATGGAAGGGTGAGGTGCTTATCTCACCCTTTTCTAAATCAAAGAGGGTAATACACAATGAGCAGAAAGAAGAAAACACATTATTCAGGAATCGGCGGACAGGCGGTTCTGGAAGGCATCATGATGAAAAATAAAGATCAATATGCCGTGGCAGTCCGGAAACCGAATGGAGAGATCGAGGTTGAGGTAGAGCATTATATCGGTGTTTTGCAGGGCAGCAGGTTAAAGGAGATTCCTTTTATAAGAGGTGTGTTCCAGTTTCTGGATTCCATGATCCTGGGGATGAGGAGCCTGAACTTTTCCGCTTCCTTCTATGAAGATGAGGATGCAAAAGAGACCGTAACGGATAAGGCTTTTCACAAATTGTTTAAGGATAAGGCCGATCAGGCACTGAGCGCCATTGTGATGGTGTTTTCGCTTGCGCTTGCCATCGGCATTTTTATGGTACTGCCTTATTTTATAACTTCCCGTTTTTCGGAGTATGTCAGGAGCGCTTCCTTTATGGCCATTTTGGAGGGGGTACTGCGTATCGCCATTTTTGTCCTGTATGTGCTGAGCATATCCCTGATGAAAGATATCAGGCGTCTTTATATGTATCACGGTGCTGAGCATAAATGTATCAACTGTATTGAAAAGGGACGGCCGCTGACGGTCAGGAATGTGATGCGAAGCTCCAAACAGCATAAGCGGTGCGGTACGAGTTTTATGCTGTTTGTCATGCTGGTCAGTGTGGTTTTGTTTTTCTTTATACGTGTGGAGAATCCGGTGTACCGTGTTTTGATCCGGATCGCACTGATCCCTGTGATCGCGGGAATCTCTTACGAGATTATCCGTCTGGCGGGCAGGAGCAACAACATTCTGGTGAGGATCATTTCCGCGCCGGGCATGTGGCTGCAGCGTCTGACGACAAAAGAGCCTGACGAGAGCATGGTGCAGGTTGCCATCGCGGCGGTGGAGGCTGTTTTTGACTGGAAGAGTTATCTGTATGAGACCTTTGGCTATGAAATTGATGATTCCTGGCTGGTGGATGATGAGCAGGCCGAACAGCCGGCAGAGCAGCCGGAGACATAACGGCCGGCATGTATGGCAGCAGAGACAGAATACAATAAATATCAAATGTTATAGAAATGTGGGACAGGTGTGATAAAGTGAGTTATGAGGAGTTGTACCGATGGGGCAGGCAGCTGCTGGAGGAGGCGCAGGTACCTGATGCCGGGAATGATGCCAGGCTGCTTCTGGAGTGGTGCTGCGGCACAGACCGGAATACGCTGCTGGCACACGGAGATCGTGTGGTTTCCGGGGAAGAAGAGACGAAGTACCGGGGGGCTGCAGAGAGCAGGCAAAAGCGTGTGCCCCTGCAGCATATTACGGGCTGTCAGGAATTTATGGGTCTGACTTTTGAGGTTAACGACAATGTGCTCGTGCCCCGGCAGGACACGGAAATCCTGGTAGAAGAAGTGCTTAAAAATCTGCATGACGGGATGCGGATTCTGGATCTGTGTACCGGCTCCGGTTGTATTTTGCTCAGTCTGCTGCACTATTCGAACGACTGTGTGGGAGTGGGGACGGATCTGTCGGCAAAGGCGTTGCAGACGGCGAGGCACAATGCCGGCAGGATTGTGCCGGGGGGCTCTGCGGACAGCTTGACGGCAGAGGGAGCGGGCCATTTACACAAGGACACGAACACGGAAGAAACGAGTGTTATTTTTATAGAGGGAGATCTGTTTCAGGGGTTGGAGCGGGAAGAGAAATTCGATATCATTGTGTCGAATCCGCCTTATATAAGAACAGATGTCATAGATACGCTGATGCCGGAGGTACGGGAGCATGAACCGCGTATGGCCCTTGACGGCGGAGCGGACGGGCTTCTTTTTTACAGGAAGATCACGGATCGGGCCGGGGACTATCTGACCGGCGGCGGTATGCTTTTTCTGGAGATCGGTTATGACCAGGGTGAGGATGTGAGCCGTCTTATGGAGGCGGCCGGCTTTACGCAGGTGGAAATCTTCAAAGATTATGCAGGGAACGACAGAGTGGTGCAGGGTGTGTGGAGTGCCTGCTCTTCCGGCAGAGCATGAGGCACAGAGACTTTTTTGCTTCACTGTCCGGGCAGGTTTGGACGCGGATCTGTGCAGGGGTTCGGATTCGCAGGCTGCACAAAATGGAGGATTATTATGTTTGACAGGTTAGACGATTTATTGCGGAAGTTCGAGGAGATCATGAACGAACTGAGCGAGCCGGATGTGGCGAACAACCAGGAGCGTTTCCGGGCGCTGATGAAGGAGCAGAGTAATCTGACCCCGATCGTGAACGCATACAGGGAATACAAAAAGTGCAATCAGGATATCGAGGACTCTCTTTCCATGCTGGAGAGCGAGTCTGACGAAGAGATGCGGGAAATGCTGAAAGAAGAGCTTTCCGAGGCGAAGAAGCGGGTGGAGGCGCTGGAGAAGGAGCTGAAGATCCTGCTTCTGCCAAAGGATCCTAACGACGAGAAGAATGTCATCGTGGAGATCCGTGCCGGTGCCGGCGGTGATGAGGCGGCGCTTTTTGCGGCAGAGATCTACCGTATGTATGTCCACTATGCGGAGGGCCGGCGGTGGTCGGTGGAGACGATGGAAGTGGAAGAGATCGGCATCGGGGGCATGAAGAGTGTGACTTTCATGGTGACCGGGCAGGGCGCCTACTCTGTACTCAAGTATGAGAGCGGGGTACATCGTGTACAGCGTGTGCCGGAGACGGAGTCCGGCGGGCGGATCCATACCTCGACGATCAGCGTGGCGGTCATGCCGGAGGTAGATGATGATATTGATATCGTAATTGAAGATAAGGATGTTCGCATAGACGTTATGAGAGCGTCCGGGAACGGCGGACAGTGCGTCAATACGACGGATTCTGCAGTGCGTTTGACCCATTATCCTACCGGAATTGTGGTATACAGCCAGACCGAGAAGTCGCAGATCCAGAACAAGGCCAAGGCATTTGCCCTGCTGAAAGCGAAGCTCTACGATATGGAACAGCAGCAGCGGCATGACGCGGAGGCCGAACTGCGCAGGAGCCAGATCGGCACCGGCGATCGCTCCGAGAAGATCAGAACCTATAATTTCCCGCAGGGACGTGTGACGGATCACCGGATCAATCTGACGATCTATAAGCTGGATAAGGTGATGAACGGGGATATTCAGGAGATCATTGATGCCTGCATCGCTGCCGACCAGGCGGCGAAGCTGCTGAAGATGGGAGAAAGTTAAGACGGCTGAGCCGACCGGTATGACCGGCAGGTGACCGGCGGGCGGCAGCAGAAAGCGGTAAGGAGATTCGAAAACATGGACGCTATGGATCACAGGAAACGCTGTTTTTGGGCAAATCCGCAGAATGAACTGTATATAAAATATCATGACGAAGAGTGGGGGCAGCCGGTGTATGATGATCACCGGCTGTTTGAAATGCTCATTCTGGAGTCTTTTCAGGCGGGCCTGTCGTGGGAGTGTGTGCTGAACAAGCGGGAGGCTTTTAGAAAAGCCTTTGACGGATTTGATCTTGAAAAAGTATGCGGCTACGATGCGGAGAAGATGGAGGCGCTCAGGCAGGATGCCGGTATCATCCGCAACAGGTTGAAAATAAAGGCAGCAGTAAATAACGCGCGCATTTTTAAAAAAATCATCGAAGAGTTTGGCAGTTTTTCGGCTTACCTGTGGGGGTACACCGGTGGAGAGGTGATTGTCGAAAATGATAAAGCCAGTTCCCCATTGTCCGACGCCGTCTCCAAAGACTTAAAAAAACGCGGCATGACATTTGTGGGGACAACGATCATTTATGCGTACCTGCAGGCAGTAGGTGTTATTTATTCACATGATAATGAGTGTTATTTATATAAGAAGAAGGATATACAAAAGGAAGAACTGGCAAAGTGTCCGCAGGGGGATCTGGAAGAGCTGTCTGGAAAGTAAAAGTTGACACAGGGGAGATACGAAGGATGAAAAAGAAAGAACTGGCACTGGCGGTCATAGAGCGACTGAAGAAAGAATATCCGGATGCGGCGTGTTCACTCGATTACGATGAGGCGTGGAAATTGTTGGTCAGCGTGCGGCTGGCGGCGCAGTGTACAGATGCAAGGGTGAATATCGTGGTGGAAAAGCTGTATGAGCGTTTTCCGGATGTGGCGGCGCTGGCGGAGGCTCCGGTGGAAGAGATTGAAAAGATCGTGCACCCCTGCGGGCTGGGCAACAGCAAAGCGCGGGATATCAGCGCCTGCATGAAAATGCTGCAGGAAGAACATGGCGGAAGAGTGCCGGATGATTTTGACGCACTTCTAAAACTGCCGGGGGTGGGGCGCAAGAGTGCGAATCTTATTATGGGAGACGTCTTCGGAAAGCCGGCTATCGTCACGGACACGCACTGCATCCGTCTGTGCAACAGGATCGGGCTGGTGGATAACATCAAAGAACCAAAGAAAGTGGAGATGGCACTGTGGAAGATCATACCGCCAAAGGAAGGCAGCGATTTCTGTCACAGGCTGGTCTGGCACGGCAGGGAGGTGTGCACGGCGCGCACGAAGCCGTACTGTGATAAATGTTGTCTGCAGGATATATGCGGAAAGAAGTTGTAAGAGTGTGAGGGACAATGAGCAAAAAATTGGCTGTGCAAATGTTCAGGAGAAGAGACCGGAATCTTTGCACAGCCAATTTCTGCATATATTGTCGGCACATTTTTATAAGATGACATCAGACGGCAGCAGATTACATCTGATGAAATTAGATGACCGGGACGCTGAACGGCCCGTTACTCTGGGCGGTCTCACCGGAAGGAATCTTGTGTGTCCGATAGTAGGTGGGGGTACAGCCCAGGAACTTTTTGAATAATTTGTTGAAATAACTTACGTTATTAAAACCGACAGAGAGGGCGATATCGGCGATGGACATCGGCTCCTTGATCTGTTCGATCATCTTCTTGGTCGCTTCAAGAATGCGGTATCTCATCAGATATTCAAAAGGTGTCATCTGCAGAGTCCGGGAAAAACAGCGGCAGCATTCGCTCTTGCTGATATGGATGCTGTCTGCGATCTCTTCTAAGGAAATGGGGTCGGCATGGTGCTTTCTGATAAAAAGCATGGCCTGTTTCACACGCTGCTCATCAAGAGAAACATGCGGGGGTGGGGCGGTATCCAACTTGGGAAGTTTGGAGATCAACTCGGACCAGAAATGACAGAGATACCCTTTCGTAGCAATCTCGTAACCAAATTGCTTCGTCACATTGGCGGCGATCGTATCGTTGACGGCATCCAGCATATGCTCGTGCCAGGGATTGGTCTCGTTCAGCACCAGAATCTTGAATAAATGGTAATTCTGGATGGGGAGAAGGAACTGCGTATGCAGATAACTGCTCTTATGGCCGAACAAAAAGTCCGGATGGAACACGAGAGAATAGAAAGTGCAGTTCTTCTGATCCATGGACTGGATCGAATGCATGACATTCTGGTTGATGATGATACCCTGTCCCGGTTTCAGCGGATAGGAGGCGTCATCGGTGACTACTTCGGCAAAGCCGTTATTGATGATCAGGATCTCCATCTCTTCATGCCAGTGCCAGCGTATTCTGTTCATGTAGGATTTACTCAGGTCGAGGTAAGAAACGGCCACCGGGTAATCCAGTGTTCCAAAATCTTCCTGTACATAGAGATTGTCATAGGTTTTAACCGGATATTCCCTGGGCGGCGTATTCGAGAGCGTGTCGTTCATGGTCGTATGCACGGTATTTCTATCTGCGTTGGCTGTATCAGTAAATTTGTGCATGATTTCCTCGATTGTATTAAGCAATATCCATGTGGCCTCTGATATGCAGTCCGCACAGATGTTTATGGTATCAGTCTGCACTTATCATAGCATGATATGATAAGAGAGTCAAAGTGAAATCGCAAAACTGGCGGGAAATGGCAGAACCAAACGATAAATGATACCAGAGAGACAGCTATGCACATCTAAAATGTCACGCACGAGACGGGATTGTTCATATGATAATAGCAGATAGATCCAGCCGGCAGAAAAGTAGAAAACCTGCGGGGCAGCAGAACAAAAAAGACGGGCGCTGCGTCCTTTGAGCGGAGTGCAGACTGGATAGAGAAAAGGACAGGAGTATGGCATGGATTCTCAGAAAAATGAAAATTTGTTGAATCTGGCGCTGGACACACCGGCGGCAGAACGGGATAAATCGCTGGAATTGAATGTAGGATATGATGCGGAGGACAATACCTGGGAGCTGATCATTAAGTATCATGGTGATCTACGGGAAGGGTTGTCCTCTTTTTTGACGTTACCACAGGGAGATGCTGTCCGGATAGAAGAGCTGATTGCGGGATATGCCATTTTGACCATGCCGGAAACGCTCATTGAGGCACTGGCAGATGTGGAACAGATTGAGTATATCGAAAAGCCGAAGCGCCTCTTTTTTGCAGATCTGGAGGGAAGTACGGCGTCCTGTTATGCGCCGGGCAGCCAGCTATACAATGAACTGACGGGAAAAGGGGTTTTGGTGGCCGTGATCGATTCGGGGATCAGCTATTGGAATGAGGATTTTAGAAAGGAAGATGGAACGACCAGGATCCTGTATCTGTGGGATCAGGTTCTGAACAGAGAATTTGACCGACAACAGATCAATGAGGCGCTGGCGGCAGGCAGCAGGCAGCAGGCAGAGCAGATCGTTCCCAGCATTGATACGACGGGGCATGGCACGGCAGTGGCAGGCATTGCAGCCGGGAACGGCAAAAACGGCGGAGCGGCCTACGCGGGGATGGCCAGAGAGAGCGATCTTCTGATCGTGAGGCTGGGAACGCCCCGGACGGCTTCTTTTCCGCGTACAACGGAACTGATGCGGGCGCTGACTTATACGGTCAATAAAGCGGTGGCATTAAAAATGCCGGTAGCAGTCAATTTAAGCTTCGGCAATACTTATGGAGCACATAACGGAACCTCCCTGCTGGAACGGTTTCTGGATAATGTATCCGAGATCGGGAGAAGTGTGATCTGTGTAGGCAGCGGCAATGAAGGTGCATCAGGCGGGCACGTGGGCGGCAGTGTGGCAGTGACAGGACATCGGAGCGGCAGAACAGAGGCAGCCAGACAGAGAGACAGCCAGCCTTTTTTTAGACAGTATGCGGAGGGGGCCACCGGCATCATCGGTCAACTTGACAGTGGTGTCACCGAGAATATGACACGTATCGAACTGACTGTCGGTAACTATGAAACCGGCCTGAATGTGCAGCTTTGGAAAGAATATACGGATCGCTACAGGGTGATCATGGTGTCGCCCCAGGGAGAATATTTTGTGGTGGATACTGACCGGGTGGGTCGACAGAGTTATCGGCTTGGCACAACGGAAATCCTTCTCTATAATGGAGAGCCGGCCCCCTATCTGACCAGTCAGGAGATTTATTTCGACTTTCTGCCGGTGGGCAGCGGGCGGTATCTGGAGAGTGGCGTGTGGACGTTCCTGCTGGAACCCGTAGAGACAATTACCGGCAATTATACCTTCTATCTGCCTTCCGGTACGGCCAGAAGTGAGAAGACGAGATTTGTGCGGACAACGCCGGATGTGACGCTGACAATACCTTCCACAGCCTCCAAAGTAATCACCGTGGGCGCTTATGATCCGGTGTATGAGGCTTATGCGGATTTCTCCGGTCGAGGCTATCTCTACCAGGAGCGGGTCAACAGCCGGACTTCGGATTCCTTCGTGAAGCCGGATCTGGTGGCTCCCGGGGTGGGAGTGATGGCGCCCGATCGGAACGGCGGATATGCAGCAGTGACGGGAACCTCCTTTGCGGCGCCCTTTGTGACCGGGGCGGCGGCGCTTCTTATGCAGTGGGGGATTGTTATGGGGAATGATCCGTATCTGTATGGGGAGAAGGTGAAGGCGTATTTAAGACGGGGGGCGAAGCCGATTCGTGGGGAGAGGGTGTATCCGAATGAGAAGGTGGGTTATGGGGCGCTGTGTTTAGCCTCAAGCCTTCCGTCCTGAGGCAAAATAGTCTGCCGGGGTAGAATATAGTAGATTTTTGGATAGTGAGCACTTTATTTTAGGGTGTATAGTGTCGAATAAAGTGCTTTTATGATATATTTTTGCCATTGTGACTTGTACCCTTGGTTCTTTTAGATTGTTATAAATATTTAAGCATAAAGTGTCAATTAAATGTGTGCAATATCATAAAGAAAATTGGCTTACTTTCTCACAAAAAATCAGATTCTACTTGTAAATAATAAAAAAATGATTATAATAATTATTAGATTTAAATATGATTAGAATTGGTTGGAGGATATTTTGTGTTCGTAGAAAATAAAACAACCGAATTCAAGCGAGAATATGTTGAGGATATAAAAAATACGATTGTTGCATTTGCAAACTGTGATGGTGGTACACTTTATATCGGGGTGAACGATGATGGAACAGCTTGTGGTGTCGGTAATGTTGATGATACTATGTTGCGTGTAACCAATGCAATCAGAGATGCTGTGCGGCCAGATGTTACTATGTTTGTGGAATGCCGTAATGATGTAATGGACGAAAAGGCAATTGTATGTGTAATTGTCCAGCGCGGTACGGCAAGACCGTATTATCTGCAAGGAAAAGGAATTCGTCCGGAGGGTGTTTATGTTCGTCAGGGAGCATCGACAGTTCCGGCAACAGATACCGCTATCTTGAATATGATCAAGGATACCAGTGGTGACAGTTATGAGGCGGCTCGCTCTCTCGATCAGTATCTTACTTTTAACAAAGCTGTCGATTTTTTTGGCAAACGGAAAGTAGAGTTTGGAAGAACTCAGATGCGTTCACTTCACTTGATTGGCGAAGATGGTATGTACACTAATCTGGCATTTTTGCTGTCTGAGCAGTGTACACATATGATCAAACTGGCTGTTTTTGAGGGGAGTAAGAAATCTGTATTCAGGGATCGACAGGAATTGTCGGGTTCCCTTTTAAATCAGATGGAGGAAGCTTTCAATTATATTGATCGTTACAATCGTACCCGTGCAGAATTCTCAGGACTGGACCGGTTAGACATGAGAGATTATCCCACGGAAGCAATCCGTGAGGCACTACTGAATGCAATCGTCCATCGAGACTATTCTTTTAGCGGTGCTACGCTTATCAGTATTTTTGAAGACCGAATTGAATTTGTAACCATTGGTGGTTTGGTGAAAGGTATTGCATTGGATGACGTGATGCTGGGAGTGTCCGCGTTGCGCAATCAGCATTTAGCGAATATTTTCTATCGTCTGAGATTGATTGAAGCATATGGCACAGGGATTCTTAAGATTAAGGAATGTTACGATGATTATGTTGTGAAACCTGTGATCGAAACAACAAGTAATGCTTTTAAGATTACGCTTCCCAATACAAACTTCCATGCAGAAGAACAAAAAGTTCAAAATATCCTTAGAACGGGTGGAACTACCAGTGCGACAAAAAAGGAAGAACGAATTAATACTGTTTTGGAACTGTGTCGCAGTAAAGGTTTTATTGTTCGTAGTGATATAGAAATGGAACTTGGTGTGTCCCAATCTACGGCAATCCTGCTTTTGCGAGAACTAACTGACGAGGGCGTGCTGATTAAAAAGGGAAGGACTAAAAACCTGCGATACTACGAGAATAAATAAAGGAACGGTTGAAATTATGCCATTCAAATATGAGCGTGAAATTAACCAGTTTCGCATCAAAAATACTTAGGTAAAGATGGAGGCGAGGATATGCCTACGTTAAGTGAGATATTTGATAATTTGGCTAAATTATCCCGGTCATTATCGGACGCGGCAGGTTGGGGCAGGTAGTTGAAGTGTTTGGGAATAGATCGATATGTGCTGAGTAGGAGCATGGCGAGAATTGCAGAGAAGATTGTTTCGGACATTTCAACTTGACAATAATTTATCTCCAATTTTGCCCCGACGTAGCAGTAATTTACCACACTTCCCACGAAGTTATGCGCCTTTCAGCGATTTTCATGTGGGAAAAGTGAAAAAAGTTTGTGACATTAACTTGACACACGCGGGGTATGGGCGGCTTGACGTGGCGGGGGTGTTTGAGTTTCTGGCAGGGATCGGGCGTGGGGTATAGGGATTCAGTGGTCTGAATTACACACGGGCACCAATGTGAAACACCGTATACAGAAGTTTTCGCATTGGTGCCCGCCGCATGTTGGTTCCATGACCAAAATCGTCGCGATAAGCCACTGGAATACGATACTTATTACCAAATCTTTTCAGTTTTTCAACCAATAGCGGCGAAATTTCATCGGAATAATGTCCAAATATCAGCCCTGTTACGTGTTCCATTACGAATATAATCGGTTAACGTTCCCGCGACCAAATGCGGGACAGATTGTTTTTAATCCTGGGTCTGGCTCGTCAGGGGGTGCTATTTATCCATTTTTCGTAACAGAATACTACACATTACGGCAGCTAAGCTAAAAATCAAAAGTAGCGGCAAAAGGTTTTCAAACTTAAAAACATTTTCTGTCATTAGTCTATACCCCCATGCAGCCGGAAATAGTTTTCCTGCTGTTTCAAAGGCTTTGGGAAGTAATTCAATCGGAAACATAATTCCAGAAAGCATGATTGACGGTAAAAAAACAATAATAGAAAACATAGATGTTTTTGCAGGATCTTTTACTGCCAGACCAATGATACTGGCAATACTAAGAGATACCGCGATAAAAACAGCAAGGCTGATGAAGTACTTCCCCGGATTTTCCGGTATTTCAGCTTGAAAAATAAGCGGCGCGGCAATATATAAAATAATGCTCATAAGGAACAAATGAATATATGCTGAAATATTGGTTAAGGCAAGCCCTAAGATTAACGGGACACCATTCGCCTTGTAAACCTTTTTAATATCGCTGCTGTAAATTTCAACAAGAGAGGGCGGCAGACCGATCAATGCCCCCATTGTCACACCAAATACGGTCATTGACTGAATGAGCGTATATCTCGCTTCTGGCATGACGGATGTAAAGATACCGCCCATAATTGCAAAGAACAAAAGCGGCACGATATAGCAGGTTATAAGTAATGTCTTACTCCTTATGTCTAACTTCCATTGTAAAGAAACCCCGTACAAAAAAGCGCCCAATGTTATTCCCCCTTTGCGATTTTTATAAAGTGTTGTTCCAGTGAACCGCGGTCTATCTGAATATCTGTGATAGTTTCTCCTTTTTTTCTGTACTGCATCAGCAGCGAAAGCAGAGAATCCCCAATATTTTCTGATTCATATCGTTCAGTTCTATTTTCAGTCTGGATTGTGATATGATAATGCTTTCCCATTGTTTTGCCTAACTGTTCGACAGTCCCGATAAAGGCAATTTTGCCGTCGGAAAGTATGGCGATCCGGTCACATAACTTTTCAACCTCTGCCATATCATGGCTCGCTAATATGATGGTCTTTCCGATTGCTTTTAACTGGCGGATCTGTTCATGTAGAGCTATCTGTCCCTCAACGTCAAGTCCTGCGGTTGGTTCATCAAGGAACAGAATATCCGGATTTCGTGTCAGGGCAAGTGCCAGATGGAGCCGCCGCTTTTGCCCAGTTGATAATTGATAATACGGCTTTTTGGCAAGTTCATAAATACCGAGAGCGTCAAGCGCTGCTCTGTCAGGAGAGGTCTTATTCCATTTGGCAAACAGCTTTACAGCTTCCAGTACTTTGATGTACTTCGGCAAAGAAGCCGATTGCAATTGAATGCCCATGATCCCATTTATGGCAATGCGTCCGCTGTCATATTTTCTTAAGCCCTCGATACATTCAAGGGATGTGGTCTTGCCTGCGCCATTGATGCCGAGCAGGGCAAAGATCTCTCCTTGCTGTACGCAAAAATCTAAACCTTTCAGTACAGCGTGCGTTCCATAGCGTTTTGTTAAGCTGCTGACTTTTATAGACTCATTCATTTGGTTTCCTCCTTGCTGCCACCTTGAAACGGGTCAATGCCTAAACGGGAAAAATAGACGCCTAATGCCTGTTCAACATACCCGTTAGCAATATCCTGAACCTCTTTCCATTTATGATCTGTATTTTGAAACTGCCCTAATTCAATAAGTCTGGGAAGCATACTCATATCTCCGCCAGTGAAATCCGTTATCATATTCCAATAGGATTTTGCAAAGTTCTGTCCCTCATCACTATTTGCAGGAACACCTGCATTTTGAAGTCGTATTGCTTCGTTTTGAAGCTGCATGAAAGTGTTCATAAATGCCATTCCGCTGTCTTTATCAAAGTGGCTGCGGATATGGTCAAGCGTCTGGTCATCAAAATGTTTGATCAGCCAATAGAAATCATTTTTCATCTGCAGATTCACAATAATATCAGCATATTTTTTGAAATCAACTGACTGCATTTGAAGGACTTCCTCCCGCAGCACTTCCAATTCTCGCAATGATTCAGACAGGCTTTCTATTTTTTGTCTGACAACGTCTGCCTGCTCTGTGAGGACGTCGGCAATTTCAGCCGGTGTATCAAGCGGAATAAGCCGATTCTTTATATCGTCCAAAGAGAAGCCTAAATGTTTGAGGGACAAAATCTGATGTAACTTTACGATGTCTTTATCTGTGTATAACCTACGCCCTCCTTCGCTCATGGCAGATGGGGAAAGCAGACCCTCTCTGTCGTAATGTTGCAATGTCCGTACAGTAACGTCCATTTTTCCTGCAATTTCACCAACAGTCATATAACCTTGTGGTATCGCTTTATATTGATCCATGTCACACCTCCTCTGTATAGTATATCTCATTACGCTGCGTCACAAGCAAGCACTTTTGTGAAGATTTTAGAAGGCGCATAGGAGCCGCTGATCAGGGAAGAATTATTGGTATAAATGTGCCATTACAACAGATTTTGTACACAAAATGCTAAAGGGCAATCATTTTGGCGCATGATTCCCACTACTTTGGCGTAGGTGTGAAAAGTAACGAACTGCGCTTTAATGAACGCGCGATATATTTGGCATTATTGACTTATTAGAACGGGAGCGTTAAAATGGCAGGAAGGCCGCAAGTGTTGATTGTGAAATTGCGGAGGATAGAATCAAAAGGGATTTTGGTTTTGATGTATTACAGAAGAAAGCAGGGATACAGATGAAAGAAAAATTTGCAGTGATCGATACGGAGACAAATTGGAACGACGAGGTGATGTCGATCGGCGTTGTGATCGCCGATGCAAAGACACAGGAAAAAATAGATTCAATCTATTACATCATCACACCGGAATACCTCGTGGGCGGGATGTTCTCCAATGAACTAAGACCCGACGGAGCAGGCGTCCATATCGCAGACCGAAGACAGGCTTTGCAGGAGATCAGCCAGTGGATGGATTCGCA
>ERZ808054.288-NODE-288-length-57213-cov-5.256126_pt1 | contig 57213 bp, 50 predicted proteins | sample MGYA00380201_ERZ808054 | MGnify/ENA primary metagenome ERZ808054 (study PRJEB31490, sample SAMN06133419) | mouse gut metagenome | isolation source: Z5_2 | host: mice | place: China: Chengdu | collected 2015-05 ... | reverse complement strand
CTGAGTTGTATTGAACCACGATACAAAATAAAAAGAAAGGGAACATGGTGTTTTTGCTTCTATAAACATCATACAAGAAAATATGACGGTTAAAAGAGAGAAGACAAAAAAGAAACTTGCCTGGTGGAATTATCTGCTGTGGGTCCTGGGGGTTCCGGCGGCCTTGATCGCATTGGTTCTGTTGGGAGCCAGGCTGTATTTTCGGGTTCCGGTGAGGGACTATTATAAGGCTTCAGAGCGGGGGTTTTTGATTCCGGACTGCAACCGGGGGTTTGTGGCTCAGGGGATTGCCTATGACGAAGAGACGGATCGGTTTCTGGTAAACGGCTATCAGAAAGACGGCATTGCCTCGCCCATCTATATCATTGCGCGGGGGGCGAAAAAGCCCGATAAGACCATTCGCATGGCGCTGCCGGACGGCTCGGCCTATACGGGCCATGCCGGAGGGATTGCCAGATATGGAGACTATGTCTATGTGGCGGACGGCGGGGAGCATAGGCTGCTGGTCTTTTCCAGCGAGGATCTCTATGGCGCCGGAGACGGAGACAGCGTGGCAGCCATGGGGACTTTCGATACGGCGGTATCGGAGACGGATTATATCGGACCGGCCTTTGTGGCGGTGGAGGGGAATCGCCTGGTGACGGGGGAATTTTACCGTAATCCCAACTACCAGACACCGGAAAGTCACAAGTACACCACCCTGGCCGGGGATTATCAGCAGGCCCTGGGGGTGGAATATGCCCTCAGTGAGCAGGCGGAATTTGGCATCGTACCCACGCCCGTGAAAGCCTATACCCTGCCGGACCTGGCCCAGGGCATGTGTTTCGATGGGGACAGGATCTATGTGTCCTCTTCCTGGGGCACGGCATTTTCCCATATCTATCAGTATGACGAATCCCGGCTGCAATTACAGGGGAATATAGCGCTGCTGGGCATGGAACTGCCCCTGTATGCGCTGGACAGCGCGGCTCTGCTGGCGGACGGCGTGATCGCGCCCATGTCCGAAGAGATTGTGGTGGTGGATGGCAAACTGTACACCATGTGCGAATCCGCCTCCAACAAGTATATTTTCGGAAAGTTTACATCCGGGCAATGGTGTTACGCCACGGATGTGGAGGCGTTTTTTAAACCTTAAGACGGCATGTCGAAATATGGAATGCTTGACCCCAGACTAGATTGATGCTACAATGAAACAAAACAGAAAGAAATGTCTATCCTGTTACAGCAGTGGATAGTGCAGGGGGTCAGATTATGAAAGTTCGCATATTACAGTCAATAAAAAAGAAATTCTGCCTGCTTCTGGCATTGGGACTGTGCGGATTGGGAACAGCCTGCGGAGATGCGCCGCAGGCTGTGTCTGAATCAGAGGCGGAGCAGGAATATCACTATTCCATACAGTTTTGTGAGATTCCGGACCCGGACCAGGCGCTGTATGAGAGCGATATTCTGGAGGGCCATGAGGATTGCCAGGTACTGGAGAGGAAACGAGTGTACCAAGGCGGCTGTATTTACCGGTTTCTGGCTATTATAAATGAAAGCGAAAGTAATTTCTATTATGAGAATGTGTTACAGATTTTCCGCGAGGACAACTGGAACTGGGAACAGATTCTGTTGCCTAAAGCGGGATGGGTGGCAGAGCGGTACATCACCATTGATACCCTGGTGGGAGCCACGGAAGAAGGGATTTTCCTGAGACTTACGGATTATTATGCGGAAGGGAAAGAGCAGAGTTATCTGGGATATTTTGACGGGACAGATGGCACTCTTCTGATGGAATGGCCGGAGGATATGGCAGAAGCCCTGGTGTATCAGGATCCCCAGGGCGACTTCTATTTTGTCAATGATATGGAGGGAATCGTCTATACCTGTGACAGTGACGGAAAACGCCGGGGGCAGAAGCGGCTGGATGCTTATCTGAGAGGAGGGATCTGTGATCCGGTGACAGGGGACATGCTCTGGTATGGGGGCAGTCCCGGAGAATTGCGTCTCTGGAAAGACGCAGGCAAGCCGTCCGCCTATGAATCCATCCGGGTGGTGGCGCCCTATGAGTCTTGGATCGCCTGCGGGCCGGAGGGTGTTCTGTACTATGCCGATGTCCAGGGGATTTGGATCCAGGCGGATGTCCCCCGGCAGATTCTGGATTTTGGGGACAGCGGTTATCTGCCCCAGGAGCTGCACGGCATCCGGGTGGAGGAGGACGGAACCATACTGTGCTATGCGACTCTGGACGGGGCCCAGTGTCTTATGACGCTGCAGCGGCTGGCGCAGGGGGAGACATCCGAGCAACAGGAAATCCTTTTGTACGGGCATGGGAATATATTTCTGCAGCAGCTTGTCACCCGGTTTAACCGCCAGAATTCACTGTATCACATTACCATTCAGGACAGCCTGGAGGAGCCCAATCCCCGGTTTTCTATGGAGATCGCCGGCGGAAAAGGGCCGGATCTGTTCCTTCTGACACCTCTGGAGGCGGAGGAATATGCCGGACAGGGCTATATCCGGGAGATGGAGGGGATTGTTGAGGATCCCTCTCTGTTTCTGAACGCGGCGCTGGAAAACGGTAAAGTGGACGGAGTCACATACGGTATTCCCTATTCCTGCAGTCTGAGCACTCTGGTATGTTCCCGGGAGATAGCGGGAGACCGCCAATCCTGGACAGTGGAGGAGATGATACAGGCCGTGGGGGAGTCGGAGGCCAAGACGCTGTATTGGTATTTTTCCCAATATAATGCCCATGACATTCTGATGAAATGCGGACTCTACGATAATGAAAACACGGCTTATATAGACTGGAAAGCCGGAGAAAGTCATCTGAACGAACAGCCTTTTATGGAATTGCTGGAGTTTGTGAAAGAGTATGCGGACAGAGGAAATTATGAATCCGCGGAAGTACTTTCCAAGCTGCAGAGCGGTGAAATCGCAGGACTGGATTTTCATATGGACAGACCGGGCCAGTTGGACTATGCGGAGACCTTCTTTGGTGGAGAGGCCTGCTTCGTGGGATACCCCACCAGCATCGGCAGAAAGGGCGTATATGTCCGGGCGGAGTGCCTGTATGTAAACCAGGCTACGGACAAACTGGAGGGTATCAGGGCGTTTTTGCAGTTTATGCTCACGGAAGAGGCGCAGAGGTTATGCCTGTCCGGCGAGATGAGTTTTGGATTGCCGGTCCGTCTCAGTACGATTTTCTATCTGGTGGAGCAGGATCGGAAGAGGGCGGAAGCATCGGAACTTCCTCTGATTTATGGGGATGGGTTTGTGACTTGGCAGGAGGATGGCTTAAGTCAGGAACAGTTTGCGACATTGGAGGAATTGCTGGAGCAGGCGCAGCCCGGTAAATTCAATGCCCTGGAGTTGGAGAGTATTTTGTATGAGGAACTGGAACCCTATTTTGCAGGTGACAGATCCCTGGAAAAAGCCGTGGAGGCTTTGCACAGCCGGGTGCAGATGTATTTGAATGAGACCGGCAGAGACTAGGGCACGCAGAAAAAAGGCGGGCATGTAAGAAGTATTTCGGAGCAGACAAAATAGGGGGGCGTCTCCAGAAAGAGACGCCCCCCTTGACTTAACGGGTCAATCGGGGCTATTTCAGGAAGCCGTTGACAATCTGGGCTTCTGCCTCGGCCTCTGTCAATCCCAGGGTCATCAGCTTGATAATCTGATCCCCGGCGATTTTGCCGATGGCGGCCTCATGGATGAGTTCCGCATCCAGATGGTTGGCGGTGATCTCCGGAACGGCGCTGATCCTGGCATTGTCCATGATAATGGCATCGCATTCAGAATGTCCCGCGCAGCGGTTGTTGCCGTTTATTTTGGCCAGAAAAAGCTGCCGGGAATCGTCCCTGGCCACTGCCCGGGAGATCACGTTGGCGCTGGAGCCCTCTCCGTTTAAGTCCACGTCGAAGGAGGTTTCTGCATACTGCTTCCCGTGGGTCATCAGTTTTTCGGTAACGATGATCTTGGCTCCGTCCCCCAGGGTGGCCCGGGTGGAGCGTTTGGTGGAATCCACCCCCCGGATCTGCACGGTCTCCAGTTCCATAAAGCTGTTTTCCTGCAATTCCACCACGGTCTGGGGATTCATGATCCGCTCTCCGGAGCCTTCGCCGGAACCATAGTGCTTCTCCACATATTTCACATGGGAATTTTTGCCCACATAAAAGCTGTGCACGCCGTCGTGCCGGGACATTTGATCCCCGCTGTTGTGAATACCGCAGCCCGCCACGATGGTCACGTCGCAGTCGTCCCCGATGTAGAAATCGTTATAGACCATCTCGGTCAATCCGCTTTGGCTCAGCAGCACCGGGATGTGCACGCTTTCGTTTTTCGTCCCGGGTTTTATCACGATATCTATGCCCGGTTTGTCCGTCTTGGTGACTATATCGATATGGGCAGTGGTGCTTCGGGCCACGGATTCGCCGTCGGCGCGGATATTATAGGCGCCGGCGGGCATCTCGTGCAGTCCCGCCACCTGATTAAGCAATTCTTTCTGTATTGCGTCCATCTCACTTACCTCCCAAATAGAATCTCACGCGTTTTCCGCATAATATTATTCCTGCACTTCCTGATAAAAACGGCAGCTGCCGGTGTCCTGCAGCAGTTCCGGCAGGATGTTCTCTCTGCGCCCCTGGGCCTTCACCCGGCCGTCGGCGATCACCACGATTTCGTCCGCGATATTGAGAATGCGCTCCTGGTGGGAAATGATGAGCAGGGAACGGTGGGTGTCGGTGTCATGCAGTTCCTCAAATACCTTGATCAGATTGTTGAAACTCCACAGGTCAATGCCCGCTTCCGGCTCGTCAAACACCGACAAAGGGGTGTTCCGGGCCAGGACGGTGGCGATTTCAATGCGCTTCAGCTCCCCGCCGGACAGGCTGGCGTCCACATCCCGGTTGATATAGTCCCGGGCGCACAAACCAACTTTGGACAGATATTCGCAGGCCCCGGCGGTGGAGAGGCTGCTTCCCGCAGAGAGGGTGATCAGGTCCTTGACCTTGATTCCCTTAAAGCGTACCGGCTGTTGGAACGCGAAACTGATACCGCTTCCGGCTCTCTGGGTGATGGAAAATTCCGTGATATCCTGTCCGTTAAAAAGGATACGGCCGCCGGTGGGCTTTTCAATGCCCATGATCAGTTTGGCCAGGGTAGACTTGCCTCCGCCGTTTGGCCCGGTGATCACGATGAAGCGGTGATCGCCGATGGTGAGATTCAGGTTTTTGATAATCTCTTTCTGAGAGGCGGACGCGTCCGCCACCTGGAAGGAGAGGTTCTCTAATTGCAGCATATATACCTCCATGTTTTAGTTCCGCATATTCTCAGACTCTTTATTTTTAAGGTTTGCCGGGGGGCAGCCCGGCTCTGAAATGCCTTTACCATTATAGCACATTCCTCAAAAAATAACAGAGATATTCCTGTTTATTCTAGTTTTTTTTATAAAAGTGTGATATAATGCAAAAGTACTATTTATAAACCAGATAGCATAACCGTGCATTCCAAAACGGTATTATCCTACATAAGATAACGTATTTGCGCAGGCCGCAGAGAAATGGATTTTATGAAAGAAGGGGAAAGGTTGAATAAAAATGCGTATTCAACTATTGATTTAAGTGCGCGCAGCAGCGCGCGGAAGGGTATAAAAATGAAAGTATCAGAAAAGGCGTACATCAATAAGGCGGCAATTTTATGCCACACCATCATCGACACAGCGCTGGCCCTGGCCTATATGCTGGAATTGTTCAAGGGTACCAGGACTGTGGGCTATATATGTGTCTTTACGGCATTGTGTATTCTGCCGGTGGTGATGGAGTGGCTGCTGTACAGGAAGAACCCGGACAGCGGTCTCATTATGCATCTGATCGGCGTGTTCTATGGCATATTATATGTATTTACCATTTTCACGGCCAACAGCGTCACCAACTTCGTGTACGCGGTTCCCATGTTCGTGGTTCTGCTCCTGTATTCTGATGTGCGTTTCAGTGTTCTGTACTGTGGGACGCTCTGTCTGATGAACATATTAGATGTGGTATATAAGGCGCTTACGGTGGGATATGCCCCTGACCAGATCGCGGATGTGGAGATCCGCACCACCAGCATTATCCTGATCGCTTTGTTCTGTGTTATGACCACTGTATATTTAAACAGACTGAACAAGGGCAAGCTGGCCAATCTGAACGCGGAAAAGGATAAGTCCACCCAGATGCTCAACAGTACCCTGCAGCTGGCAGGGCGGATCAGCCAGGGGATTGAGCATGTGACGGAGAAGATGGAGCAGCTTGACCAGTCGGTATTACATATCCGGGGTTCCATGAAGGAAGTAACCCAGGGCAGCATGGAGACGGCGGATTCCGTACAGCAGCAGATGGTCCGCACCGAGGAGATACAGCATCATATCGCCAGGGTAAAGGAGAATGCTGAGACCATAGACCGGGGGGTGGACGATGCGGCGGGGATGATTCGGAACGGGCAGAAAAATATAGACGCCATGACAGAACAGGTGCAAAAGTCCATAGCGGCCAATGACACTGTGCTCAGCAGGATGGAGGATTTGAGCGTACAGACGGAGAAGATGAACACCATCATTGAGATGATCACCGGCATCACCAATCAGACCAGCCTGCTGTCTCTGAACGCCAGCATCGAGGCCGCCAGAGCAGGAGAGGCGGGAAGGGGCTTCGCGGTGGTGGCGGGGGAGATTTCCTCTCTGGCCAACCAGACCAAGTCCGCCACCGTCAGTATCACGGAACTGATTCGGGATATCAATGCGGAACTCAAGGAAGTGTCTGAGGCCATCGACCTGGTGACCGACAGCAACAAGTCTCATGCGGCCACGGCCAGGGAAGTGCGGGGCAGTTTTGAGCAGATCGCGGAGATGACAGGGAGCATCGGCCGACAGACCAGCGCCATGCGGGAGACAGTGGACAGTCTGGAGACCGCCAATTCCGGCATTGTGGAGAGCATCCAGACCATCTCCGCCATCACGGAGGAGGTGTCGGCCCATTCCAATGAGACTTATGAAGCCTGCGAGAGGAACAGCGGCATGGTAACGGAGGTGACGGGCATCGTGGAGAGCCTGAACGAGGAAACAAAGAAGATAAAGGCAGGTTATTGAGCCGTGATGCATACATAAGCCGGTGCGGGATTACCGGGAAAGCCTCAAAGGGGTTTTCCCGGCATTTGTTTTGCTGATTCCCGCCAGACAAAAATAGCAGAAAAAAAGACAAAATTGACATATCATTTTTGCGGAAAATGTGTTATAACAATGAAAGAATTGCACTTTCCTTTAAAGGGAATGATTTAGGAGGTTGAAAATGAAACTGTCAGAGAAGGCTTATATCAACCGAATGGCTGTGGTGTGCCATACAATAATTGATGCGGTGCTTGCCCTGGCCTACCTGGTGGAATTGCTCAAGGGCGCCAGGACGGTGGGGTACATATGCATATTTGCAGCCATATGTCTTGTGCCCGTGATCGTGGAATGGGTGCTGTACAAAAGGAATCCGGACAGCGGTCTCATTATGCATATCATAGCCGTGTGTTATGGCATCCTGTATATATTTGCAATTTTTACGGCCAACAGCATTACCAATTTCGTATATGCGATCCCCATGTTCGTGGTACTGCTCCTGTACTCGGACGTGCGTTATACGGCCCTGTTCGGCGGAACTCTCTGCCTGTTTAATATTTTGGATATTGTATATGTGGCCATGACGGTGGGTTATGCGCCCGAACAGATTGCGGATGTGGAGATCCGGGTGGCCAGCATTACGCTGATTGCCGTTTTCTGCGTTATGACCACCATGAGTCTGAACAAACTTAACAAGCAGAAGCTGGCTAATCTGAACGCGGAGAAGGATAAGTCCACCCAGATGCTCAGCGACACCCTGGAGTTGGCAGGGCAGATCAGCCAGGGAATCGGGCAGGTGACGGAGAAAATGGAGAAGCTGGACCAGTCGGTTATCCATATCAAGGACTCCATGAAGGAAGTGACTCAGGGCAGCACGGAGACGGCGGATTCCGTACAGCAGCAGATGGCCCGCACCGGGGAGATTCAAGAGCATATCGCCCGGGTAAAGGAGAATGCGGAGACCATAGACCGGGGCGTGGACGATGCGGCAGAGATGATCCGGGAGGGCCGGAAAGATATAGACGCCATGGCAGATCAGGTACAAAAGTCCATAGCGGCCAATGATACCGTGCTCAGCAGGATGGAGGATCTGAATGCGCAGACGGAGAAGATGAATACCATTATTGAGATGATCACCGGCATTACCAACCAGACCAGCCTGTTGTCCCTGAATGCCAGTATCGAGGCGGCCAGAGCGGGAGACGCGGGAAAAGGATTTGCGGTGGTGGCAGGGGAGATTTCTTCCCTGGCCAACCAGACCAAGTCTGCCACCGTCAGCATCACGGAATTGATCCATAACATTAATGCGGAGTTGAAAGAGGTGTCCGCGGCCGTTGACCTGGTGACGGACAGCAATAAATCCCATGCCGTCACAGCCGGCAGGGTGCTGGGCAGTTTTGAAAGGATTGCCGGGAGGACAAAGGAAATCAGTATGCAGACCAGCGCCATGAGGGAGACAGTGGAAAGCCTGGATACCTCCAATGCCGGTATTGTAGAGAGCATTCAGACCATCTCCGCCATCACGGAGGAAGTGTCGGCCCATTCCAACGAGACCTATGAGGCCTGCGAGCGAAACAGCGAAATGGTTTCTGAAGTAACCGCCATAGTGGAGAATTTGAACGAAGAAACGAAAAAAATTAGAAAAAACTATTGACATTTGCGGTAAAACTTAGTAGAATAATCAATGTTGCAGGGAGAACCTGCAGCGAATGTGCGTTTAGCTCAGCTGGATAGAGCGTTTGGCTACGGACCAAAAGGTCGGGGGTTCGAATCCTCTAACGCACGTTGCGGAAAAGGCGGGAAAGTCTCGTAAGACAGACGTTCCTGCTTTTTTTGTATGGTGCATTCCGAATGGGGAGCTTGGGGTAATCGGTGAGCCGTTTGGAGAAATGAGAAGGTTTGAAAAGGATATGCGAGGTATGATAAGATGGAAGATTCCCAATCCAGGAGATATTGCCGGAAATGCCTGACAAGGGAAATGGCAGGTCAGGAGGAATATATTAAAAATCTGCAGGAATATATAGCCAATATTGAACCGGAATTGAAAGCGCCGGAAACGGTCTACGAGGAACGGCTTGCGATATGCAAGGACTGTGACTTGCTGCTGGAAGGCATGTGCCGTGTCTGCGGCTGTTATGTGGAACTGAGGGCCGCCATGAACAAAAATGCCTGCCCAAGACATCACTGGGAGAGCGTGGCCCCGGAAGATATTGGATAAATTTTAATAAGACCTCCGCAGCAACGGTTTTTTCGCCGTTGGTGCGGAGGGCATTTTGTGGATTTCCGGATCAAATGTGTTTCAGAAAGTTCTCATATTCCTTAGCCAAATAGGCAAAACTGCCGCCAATCTCCAATGTGGAAATTTCCCTGTTTAATGCTTGAAGGAATTTTGCAATAGCTTCCCGGTATTCTGCAACATTCCGGGTTTTTACCAAATTTGTGTCGGCTGTAACGGCAGTCTGAGCAAGAGCACGGAATGCTTCGCGATTGATGCGTTCCGATTCGAGCGCGAATTGTGACGATACGATTCTGCTTTGAAAAAGGATGTCATCAATATGCTTTTCGGTAAGAGCCTGCTTACATTGCGGGCCGTTTCGTTTTGTTAATTCCGTTAGGCGCCCATATTCGCTGCACAGAGTTTCACATTGCCGGTAAGTGGTTTGCAAAACCTCCGTAAATTGTGCTATCTTTTCGGCGGCAGTCAGGCATTCGGCGGGATTGCCTGCTCTGGCGGCTTCAACGGAAGCGTTGAAACCATGGATGTTCATACTGTACACAATGTTGGCTAATTGAGAAAGGGCAGTTGATAAATCCTGGAGAGTATTAGCCTGGAGAATATTGAAATCCTCGGTCACATTTTTTAACACGTCCGTGCCTGCGCTTACCTCTTTGGCAATATGAAAGAATGCTCTGCCGCGGTGGTTCAACGATTTGGCGGCGGCATGTGCCGAGGCCGCAGTGCTCTCGCCGATCTCAATGGCTTTATTCACCTCTTTGATACAGGTTTCCATGCAATTTGCAGCTTCTTGCTTAATGTCCTCATTAAGCAGTTCAACCGCTTCGTTCATTAAGGCAATCATGTGTTCCTTATTGTCCGCAAATTCACTGCATAACTTGGCATAGTCTGCATCAATCGCCTCAAATTGGTCTTTGGGCGGGGAAATGCGCCCCATTTCAATGCCGCAAAAGAAGCGCAGCAGATGCATCTGGAAAACCCCGTCGTCAATGTAGCGGATCAAGGCATATATCCTGTCAAACATTTCAAAAGAGGACCTACCCCCTGCTGTCAAGTTCCTTACAGCCTCATTCCTAAGCTGTCCCATGCGCTGAGCAAGATGACTCAACCCATTAGCGACTATGGTCGCTGCCGCGCCTTTCTCACCTGCTGACTCTGCCGTTTTATTGGTGAGAGAAACCAGCTTTTCCGCTTCCTCGATGAAATTGCTTAGTATTGCGGAAGTTTTTTCCGCATTTTGTTCAATTCTGTTTAATAGTTCGTTCGATAACATTACGTCTGCCTCCGTTTCGTTTGGATTACTATATTTACGGTATTCGGAGGGGGTTACGCCGAAGTACGCCTTAAACGCCCGGGTGAATCCTTCGTGAGAACCATAGCCATATTTAAGGGCAATATCTAAAATTCCGATGCTTCCTGCCTGCACATCACGACAGGCAAGCTGTAACCGACGATTTTTTACATATTCCATCACAGGTTCGCCAACAATGGCACGAAACAGCCGTTGGTAATGCGTTTTCGAGAAAAATGCCTGCTGTGCCAACTCAGCTAGATCTATGGCTTCGGTCAAACGGCTTTCAATAAAGTCGATGGAGCCATTGATTGCGTTAGACTTGCTCAAATGCGTCCCCCCCTTCTGAATATCATTTTAGTACAAAACGGATTTTTTTTCTTGACCGGAAATACCATAAACACAAACGGACTTTAGATTATAATTCTACTCCTAAGACTGGGTATACACAACTGCTTTGTTTGCGATAAAAAGCATAACCAGCAAAATATGAGTTGATACCCGGTATTGCTCATATTTTTTTGTAAAAATGCATGAGGTGGAAGGCGGGATTGAAATATGTTACGCTTTACCACAAAGAAACAACCAGAAAGGGAGATTGATTTATGGACTATAGCAGAAAGATATCTGAACGTTTGTGGAATATGCCGGATAAGGGCGAATTGGAAAGTCACCGTGAGGAAACTTTTGCGGATGACATGCTTTTTAGACAATAATGAGCAGCATGCGGAAATGTATGGGAAAAATAAAGAAGCACGAAACCATAGAAAACAGCAGTTTTGGAGATCGGATCGAAATCACCATAAAGAATCCTTATCAACTGAATATCCGCTGGGAAAAACAGATTGCCATGGTGTTAGGATTATCTCGAAGTCAGGTTAAAAGTCTGCTGGAGAAGGGGGAGATAGAATTTCAGTAATATTTCCGGGGCGAAAGGTTTCGGGACTGAGGGCTTCTCAAGCGCCCCTTTTTTTGTTATACTGGCTTTATAGCAAGAGCGGCGCCGGCAGAGAACCGGCGAAATTGCGACAGGAGGATATGGGTATGGCGATCATGGTTAATCAGGTGGGGTATGAAGCGGATGCCCCCGGCAAAAAAGCGGTAGTGTCCCGGCCGGGCAGCTATGTACTGAAAAATACGGCGGGAGAGACGGCCTGGCAGGGAGAGACGGGGACTGCGGTCCAGGATCCTCTGTGCGGGGAGACATTATATCCGCTGGATTTCGGCAGTGTGCGGGCTGCCGGAAAATATTATCTGGAGGGCGGACAGGGAGAGCACAGCGACACTTTTGAAATCGGAAAGGATGTGTATGCCGGAGTACATAACGCCATGGTCAAAGCCATTTACTTTCAGCGCTGCGGCTGTGCGTTGGAGGAAAAATACGCAGGTCCCTACATTCATGCGGCCTGCCATATGGCGGACAGCCGGATCTACGGGGAGGAGGGGCAGACTCTGGAAGCCCGGGGCGGCTGGCACGATGCCGGAGATTATGGGCGTTATATCACTCCCGGGGCGGTGACCGTAGGCCATCTGCTGTATGCTTACAAAATGTATCCCGGAGCCTTTGAAGAAGAACTGAACATTCCCGAGAGCGGCAATGGTGCGGCGGATGTGTTAAACGAATGTCGGTATGAGTTGGAATGGATGCTGAAAATGCAGCGGAAAGACGGCGGCGTGCATCATAAACTGACGGCGTGGAGCCATGCGCCTTTTGTCATGCCGGAGGAAGATAAGGATCCCTTCTACGCCTATTCGGTCTCTTCCCTGGCTGTGGCGGATTTCTGTGCCTGCATGGCGCTGGCTTCGAGGGTGTATCACAGCGTGGACCAGGCTTTTGCAGAACGCATGGAAGGAGCGGCGAGGCTGTCCTGGCAGTGGCTTGAAAAGAATCCGGAGCCGCTTTTATTTACCAACCCGGAGGGCAGCAACACAGGGGAATACGGAGACAGGGCGGATGCGGACGAACGTCTGTGGGCGGCGGCGGAGATGATGCTGTTGGCGGCCCGCAAAGGGGAAAATGTGGGGACATACAGAGACGAGCTGCGCAAGATTCTGGACACCGGCCTTGGAGTGACGGATTTCGGCTGGACGGATGTGGCCGGCTTTGCTGCTCTGGCGGTATTGACAGATTCCGAAAAAACCGCAGGAGAAGAAATCCTGGGAGTCTTCCGGGAGGCCGTACTGGCAGAGGCAGATCGGCTGGTATGTCTGAGTACCCGGAATGCGTTCGGCATGGCCATGGAGGCGAAAGATTTCTGCTGGGGCAGCAATATGGTAGTGACCAACAGAGGGATTCTGCTGGCTCTGGCCTGCGAAATACCGGGAGAGCAGGCGGCTTCCTCCAGGGCTCGTTACCGGGAGGTAATTCAGGCCCAGACCGACTATCTGCTGGGCAAAAACATCACGGGATATAGTTTTGTCACAGGATTTGGGGAACATGCTTATCGGTATCCCCATCTGCGCACCACGGCGGCGGACGGCATAGACGATCCCATGGCGGGATGGGTATCCGGCGGCCCCAACGGAAGGCCCGGAGATGAATTGGCCATACGGATGATCCCGGCAGGTACGCCCCCCATGAAATGCTATCTGGACAGGGAGGAGTGCTATTCCCTGAATGAGATGACTATCTACTGGAATTCCTCGGCGGTGTTCGTCACGGCATTCCTGCGCGGCAGGAAGTCGGAGGGAGGAAGGGAATCATGAATTCATTTCGATATCGGGTGGTGAGCATAGATGGGGATTATGCCCGGCTGAAACGCATTGACCAGGAATCCGATGACCTCAAACTGGTGGCCCGGGCGCTGCTGCCGCCGGAGATCACGGAGGGGACGGAACTTCTCTATGAATGGATGCAGTACAGCATCTTAGCGTAAACAGGGAAACAGGGGAAAATGCGGAACTAAAACAGCATGTTGCGGAACTTATTATACGAGGAGGAGAGCGATGAGCGAACAAAGAGTGTATCACAACCCGGTGCAGAGGGGCTTTTTCCCGGATCCGTCTGTGATCCGGGTAGGGGATGACTTTTATATGGTAAACTCCAGCTTTCAGTATTTCCCGGCCATTCCCATATCCCATTCCAGGGATATGGTGCACTGGCATATCGTGGGCCATGCCATCAGCAACCCGGAGTGGCTGGACATCAGCGATATCAGGGATTCCCATGGGATCTGGGCGCCGGATATCTCCTATGTGGAGGGCAGATTTTATATCTTTGCCACACTGCGGCTCAATGCGGATGGCAAGCGGGACAACAATGTGATGCGCAGGCAGCTGGTGATGGTGTCCGACCGGCCAGAAGGGCCCTACAGCAAGCCCGTCTGCCTGGAAGTGGACAATATTGACCCCTCCCATTTTGTGGAGGAGGACGGCAGCCGGTACATGATCATCGCCAAGGCGGCGCAGGCCGTGCCCCTGAGCGGGGACAGTCTGCAGGTGGCCGGGGAGATGAGGACGGCCTGGGACGGCACGGGAGAGCGCTGCTCTGAAGGGCCTCATCTGCTGAAAAAGGACGGCTATTATTACGCCATGGTGGCGGAGGGGGGCACAGGCTATGGGCACGGCATCAATATGGCCCGCAGCAAAAATATGTACGGCCCCTATGAGAATTCACCCCACAACCCGGTGATGCGGCAGACGGATCCCCAGGCCCCCATCCAGCGCTGCGGCCATGGCAAGCTGGTGCAGGATCAGAATGGACAATGGTGGTGTTACTATCTCTGCGGCAGGCCCAATCAGGGACATTATACCACAGTGGGAAGGGAGTCTGCGCTGGATCCGGTGCAATGGACCGAAGACGGCTGGCTGACCATCAACGGAGGCAGGGGCCCCAGCCTGGAGCAGACGGCCCCGGATCTGCCGGAGTGTGTATTTGAGAGAAATCTGTTTGACGACTTCAATGAAGCCAGGCTGAATCTGGAGTGGGAGTTTGTACGAAACCCGGACAATGGCTCCTGGTCTCTGACGGAGCGGCCGGGATATTTCCGTATCTGGACCAGAGATGGACAGCTTAATGAGATCCGTTCCAAGAACACTCTGCTTCGCCGGGAACAGGAATTGTCCTACAGGGCGGAGACCCGGCTGGAATATTACCCGGATCATGACGGGGAACAGGCGGGCCTGACCTGCTATTACAGTACGGCCACCTATGTTCGCTGCGCTCTGTGCTATGAAGGAGGGCGTAAGATCCAACTGGTGATCAATCGGAATCACGGCGAAGAACTGATGGCAGAGATTCCGGAGGTGAAAGAGGCCCCGGTCTATCTGAAAGTGGTGGTGGAAAAGCTGACCCGCAGTTTTTACTACAGCTATGACGGACAGGACTGGCAGAGCGTGGGGGTATTGGAAAACTGCATCTATCTCTGCGATGAAGGCGTCCCCGATGATCCCAAGCGCCACACCGGCACTCTGGTGGGTATCTACGCCAACAACGGCGGCTGTGGCTGCCGCAAGAGCGCGGATTTTGATTACTTTAAATATGAAGATTAAAGGGGATATATTTGTATGCGAAAAGGAGCCGGCGTGATTCACAGCGGCTCCTTTTATATGCCTATTTCTTATTGTTGGCCCTTTTACGCAGGGTGGGATCCAGGATTTTCTTGCGGATCCGCAGAGTGGAAGGGGTGATCTCCAGCAGTTCGTCGGTGTCGATGAAGTCCAGGGCCTGCTCCAGGCTCATGACCTTGGGAGGTGTGAGCCGCAGGGCCTCGTCCGCGCTGGAAGAGCGGGTGTTGGTGAGCTGCTTTTTCTTGCAAACATTGATCTCGATATCCTCGCTCTTACCGGTCTGGCCCACCACCATGCCGCTGTATACCTTTTCGCCGGGGCCGATAAACAGAATGCCTCTCTCCTGGGCGTTGTACAGCCCGTAGGTGATGGATTCACCGGCCTCGAAAGCGATCAGGGAACCCTGCTTTCTGTAGGCGATATCTCCTTTATAGGGGCCGTAGCCGTCAAACACGGTGTTAAGGATGCCATTGCCCTTGGTGTCGGTCATGAACTCACCCCGGTAGCCGATGAGGCCTCTGGAGGGGATGGAGAACTCCAGCCGGGTGTAAGTACCGCCGGTGATGGAGCCCATGTTCCGCAGTTCGCCCTTTCGCTGGCCCAGCTTTTCGATGACGGCTCCGGCATATTCGTTGGGCACATCAATGTAAGCCAGCTCCATGGGCTCCATCCTGTGCCCGGCCTCATCCGTCCGAAACAGCACTTCCGCCTTGCTCACGGCGAATTCAAATCCTTCCCGGCGCATGTTCTCGATGAGTACGGACAGATGCAGTTCGCCCCGGCCGGATACCTTGAACGCATCCGTGGATTCCGTTTCCTCCACCCGCAGGGAAACATCTGTGTTCAACTCCCGAAACAGCCTGTCCCGGATATGGCGGCTGGTGACAAACTTGCCCTCCAGGCCTGCCAGCGGGGAGTCGTTGACCATGAAATGCATGGCGATGGTGGGCTCGCTGATCTTCTGAAAAGGGATGGGCGCTATGGCATCGGGAGAGCAGAGGGTGTCCCCGATATGGATGTCGGCGATGCCGGAAATGGCCACGATGGAGCCGATGCCGGCTTCCTTTACTTCCACCTTGTTCAGTCCGTCAAACTCATAGAGCTTGCTGACTTTTACCTTGCTCTGCTTGTCCGGTTCATGGTGATTGACGATCACCACCTCCTGATTTACCCGGATGACACCGTTGTCCACCTTGCCTACGCCGATGCGCCCCACATACTCGTTGTAGTCGATGGTACTGATCAGCGCCTGGGTCCCGGCTTCGGGATCTCCCTCCGGAGCGGGGATATAGTCCAGTATGGTTTCAAACAGAGGCGTCATATCCGTGCCCGGCTGGTCTGCCTCCAGGGAGGCGATGCCGGACTTGGCGGAGGCGAACACGAAGGGGCAGTCCAGTTGGGCGTCATCGGCGTCCAGTTCCAGAAACAACTCCAATACCTCGTCGATCACCTCGTTTGGCCGCGCCTCGGGACGGTCAATCTTGTTGATGCAGACAATGACGGGCAGCTTTAACTCCAGGGCTTTGCGCAGCACAAACTTGGTCTGGGGCATAGCTCCCTCGAAGGCATCCACCACCAGAATAACCCCGTTCACCATCTTCAGCACCCGCTCCACCTCGCCGCCGAAGTCCGCATGGCCTGGTGTGTCGATGATGTTGATTTTTGTGTCTTTATAGGTGACGGCGGTATTCTTGGACAGAATGGTGATGCCCCTTTCCCGCTCGATGTCGTTGGAGTCCATAACCCTCTCGGCCACTTCCTGATTGGCCCGGAAAACGCCGCTTTGTTTCAGCAGTTCGTCCACCAAAGTGGTCTTGCCGTGATCCACGTGGGCGATGATGGCCACATTCCGTATATCTTCTCTTTTTTGCTTCATAAATTTCCTCTCCGATGCCGATTTTGCAGTCCTTTTCCGGCGCCTGTTTTATCTTTAATATTCCTCAAACCGTTACAGTATATCACTAATTTAATAGAGGCGCAATAAAAGAATATTGAAATTTTAGTCGAAATTTTTTGTTGAAAAGTACTTCTCAAATGTGGAAAAATGCGGTATAAATATATTACATTATAGGCGTAACTGTGCCGGAAAAATTTCTTAATGTGTAAGAAGGGAGAACACAAAATGACAGATAAGGTAATCGAAAACAACCAGGTCACCGTGATGGGGGAAATCATCAGTGATTTTGCCTACAGCCATGAGATCTTTGGGGAAGGATTCTACATGGTGGACGTGAAGGTACAGAGGCTCAGCGAGAGTTTTGACGTTATTCCGTTGATGGTCTCGGAGAGACTGATTGACGTGAACGCGGATTATAAGGGGAAAAATATCTGCGTGAACGGCCAGTTCCGCTCTTACAACCGTCATGAGGAGCGCAAGAACCGTCTGGTATTGTCTGTTTTCGCCAGGGAGATCGATTTTGTGGAGGAGATCGAGGAGAGTTCCAAGACCAATCAGATCTATCTGGATGGCTATATTTGTAAGGAACCCATTTACCGCAAGACGCCGCTGGGAAGGGAGATTGCCGATGTGCTGCTGGCGGTAAACCGCCCTTACGGTAAGTCGGACTATATTCCCTGTATCTGCTGGGGAAGGAATGCCCGCTATGCCAGCAGTTTCCATGTGGGGGAGCGCTGTGCCATCTGGGGCCGGATTCAGAGCCGGGAGTACATGAAGAAGCTGGACGAGGAACATGCGGAAAAGAGGGTTGCCTTTGAAGTGTCCGTGAGCAAGATGGAACTTGTGGAGACGGAGGAGGAACAGCAACAGCCTCTGTAGGACGGTTTATTTTCAGCTTTTATCGGACAATGCCGCAGACCGGTCTGCGGGCTGCAGGGGGAAGAACATGGACTGAGGAAGCATCTACATATATATGGGTGATGGCAGGGGCAAATCCGCTGCCGCCTCTTCCATTTTGACAAAAATAAGCCAATTTTCATTGACAAAAACATAGGGCAATGCTATGATATTGAAAATAAGATAGAGGTTGCGTATTTTAAGAGTACTCCCCCGGATGTGGCAGGCACAGGGGAAGGGGAAGGAAAGGGACATACGCCGAAAGGACCGGCCTGCTGCGGGCTGGAGCCTTGGGTGTGCAGTGAATAACTGCATGACTGTCATCTGAGTATCTGGATGGGGCGCTATCGTATAATATCAGGAAGCATTTCGTGATATGGTTCGTCGGCGCATGGGTGTCGGCTTTTTTTTGCGGAAATAAGCCGGCGGGCAGGCGTGGTGCTGCTGAGGCAGCGGAATGGAGGAAAGAGTATGGCAATATTCACTGGAGCGGGAGTGGCGATTGTGACCCCCATGCATGGGGACGGGAGTGTGAATTACGAGAAATTTACGGAACTGGTGGAGTTCCAGATCAGAGAGGGCACGGATGCCATCATTGTCTGCGGGACTACGGGAGAGGCATCCACCATGAGCCATGAGGAACATTTGGATGTGATCCGGCACTGTGTGGAGGTGGTAAAGGGCAGGATTCCCGTGATCGCGGGTACCGGTTCCAACTGCACGGATACCGCCGTCTATCTGTCCCAGGAGGCGGAAAAGTACGGCGTGGACGGCCTTCTGCTGGTATCCCCTTACTACAACAAAGCCACCCAGAACGGCCTGTACACCCATTTCAAGAAGGTGGCGGACTCCGTGAAAACCCCCATCCTGCTGTACAATGTGCCCAGCCGCACGGGCGGCAACATTCTGCCCCAGACCATTGTGCGCCTGTGCCGGGACTGTGAGAATATCGTGGGGGTGAAGGAAGCCAGCGGCAATATTTCGCAGATCGGTCAGCTTGCCGCTCTTGCCGGGGGCAGTGTGGATATATATTCCGGCAATGACGACCATATTGTTCCCGTTTTGTCTCTGGGCGGCAAGGGTGTGATTTCTGTATTATCCAATGTAGCCCCCCGCCAGACCCACGAGATCTGTGCGAAGTTTTTTGCCGGGGATGTGGAGGGAAGCTGCCGGATGCAGTTGGAGGCCATGGAGTTGTGCAGCGCGCTGTTCTGTGAGGTGAATCCCATTCCGGTCAAGAAGGCACTCAATCTGATGGGCCTGGGCGCAGGTTCCCTGCGGCTTCCACTGACGGATATGGAGGAGGAAAACGCGGCCAGGCTGGAGAAGGCCATGCGGGCATACGGCATTCTGGACTGACAGGGGAACGGGAAATTTGGATTGACGCGGCATCGCAGGCTTGCCTGCGGTATGCGGGAATGGGAAAAAAGGAAACGAAAATGATTCGATTAATTATGCATGGATGTAACGGAAAGATGGGTCAGGTAATCAGCAACATCGTGGCACAGGACCCGGAGGCGGAACTGGTGGCAGGCATTGATATGCGGGATGACGGACATAATCCCTATCCGGTGTTCACGGATATAAGCGCCTGTGATGTGGAGGCGGATGCGTTGATCGACTTTTCGGCCGCCCCGGCGGTGGACCGGCTTCTGGACTACTGCGCGGCCCGCAGGCTCCCCTGCGTATTGTGTACCACAGGCCTCAGCCCTCAGCAGCTTGCCAGGGTGGAGGAGGTCTCCCGGGAAGTGGCGGTACTCAAGTCTGCCAATATGTCCCTGGGCATCAATCTGCTTCTGAAGCTGCTGAAAGAGGCGGCCGGGGTGCTGGTTCCAGCGGGATTTGATGTGGAGATCGTGGAGAAACATCACAACCAGAAGGTGGACGCTCCCAGCGGAACGGCGCTGGCCCTGGCGGATTCCATCAATGAGGAGTTGGGCAATACCGGCGAATATATTTACGACAGAAGCGGGAGAAGGGAAAAGCGGAATAAAAAGGAAATCGGTATCAGTGCCGTCCGGGGCGGGACCATTGTGGGAGAGCATGATGTGATTTTTGCCGGGGAGGACGAGGTAATTACCTTTTCCCACAGCGCTTATTCCAAGGCAGTGTTTGCCAAGGGCGCGGTGCAGGCAGGCAAATTCCTGGCAGGGAAGCCTGCGGGCCTGTACGATATGAGCCATGTGATTGACGGACAGATCTGATGTTCAAAAGGGCCACAGGAGAAATATACCTGTGGCCTTTTGATGTTTGAAGATCAGTGGGCTCCGGTACCGGTTCCGGTACCGCTTCCGGTAGTGCCCGTGACGGTGCCGGCATTGTTACCGGTTGAGCCGCTGCCGTTAGTATTTCCGTTGCCCAGAGCAGAGTCGGACGTATCCCCGGTGTTGTCTCCGGTCATGTCGTCGATGAGGTCATTTACCCCGTCTGTCACATCGTCGACGATGCCTCCTACGGTATTGCCCGCATCGTCTGCCACGTCATCTATGGCGCCGCCCACTCCGCTGCCGCCATCGCCTACGGTAGAGCCGTCCGTAGAGCCATCCGTAGAACCGTCTGCGGCACTGTCGTTGCTGCCGGCGTTGATGTCATCGCTGCCGCCCATGGCGGAATCCGTGGTGGAATTGCTGTTGTTATCGTCGGCTATAGACCCGGAAGTATTGCCGTTGTTACCGGCCACGGCTCCGGAATTGCCATTGTTGGCTGTGGAACCGGTATTGCTCTCGCCGGTGGTCTGGTTCCCGGCCATGTCGCTGGGATCGTTATTGTTATCCTTGTTTCTGGTACATGCTGCCGCCGTACACATAAAGGCCGCCAGCAGACCGATTAAGATAAGTTTCTTACCATTAACTCGCACTTTCATCATAACTCCTCCTGAATGATTGTTTTTGGCTCTGCATATATTATGTGTATCTGCAAATGATTTATACAGCAAATCCCTCTTTCCGTTCCAGTTCAAAACATATTTTTCCCATATACCATTAGTATCACTGGCCATGGATGTAATCTGAAATCCATTTTCGTTAAAAACATGATTTAGTTCAGATAAGGAAAGCAGTTCTGCGTCAAATTCCACAAGTTTTTCCACTGGCACCATACTAATCAAATGTGCATTATCTTCCATCATATAAAGGTAATAGAACTTACAAGCAACTAAATGATTATGTAAAAGCATTTAGAAATTAAAGATTTTATCATTTAAAAAGCAAATTCCTCAAAATCGTTGCGCAGCAAATCCAGGACTGTGTTATACTGAAACCGCTTCGAAGCAATAGGGACGGGAGGTGAACGGCGAACCATATGAACCACTACATTCTGATCTGGTCTGTGTGTACCTTTGTGGAAAGCCATGTACAGGAGGAAATTCCTATGGAAGAGTTTGTGCGTCAGACTGGTTTTTCCCTGGCGCATATTAGAGATGTGTTTCGAAAGTGTACCGGAAAGTCATTGTCCCGGTATGTGCAGGAACGCAGGATTGCCAATGCTGCCCAAGAGCTTCTGGACACGGACAGAACAATTCTTGACATTGCCGTGCATTACGGATTTTCCGGCAGAACCGTATTCTCCCGGGCTTTCCGACGGCATACCGATTATACACCCTCCCAGTTTCGCGCCGAGGCCCCTGTGCTTGCCCGGGTTCGACTTTGTGCGGGGGTATACGGCGCAGCGCTTCCGAGGAGATGGGAAGATGGCAATGACAATTGCATGGCATAGACAGGCATATTGAAAAAAGAAAGTTGAGGAAATTAAATGGATAAACAGAACAATGCAATTTTATACGGCGTACCCAAAGTAGCCTATGGTCAGGACGGATGTACTCCTTTTCCTATGTGCATCCAATCCTGCGCAAAGTATCTGGGGCTGCGCGTTGACTATACCCGGGCTATGGCCGAGAGTGGTGCCGCTTTCCGGCTTGCCTGGAACACCGCCTGTTGGGATGGCGGCAATGTGGATGCTATCTTCACTTTTGATGATCCGCTAAAAGTATTCCGTTGCGGTATGCGTGCCATGGAGCGGGAGTTTAAGTTCCTTCGCCGCATGCCGGAGACGAAAAAAGAGGATTACATGGACTTCATCTGCAGGGAGATCGACGCAGGATACCCGGTCATCGCCCTTGGCATTATAGGCCCGCCGGAAGCCTGCGTTATAACCGGCTACCAGGACGGCGGCAAAGTGTTGATGGGCTGGAATGTGTTCCAGGAATATCCGGAATACCAGGCAAGGGTTCAGTTCGAGAAAAACGGCTATTTTCTTACCGGGGACTGGTGGGAGAATCCCGATACAACCGCCCTGATCGCCACCGGCACGGAAAGCATTCCCCCTTTCACTTTCACAGAAGCACTCCAGAACATGGTGGAGGCCCTGGAAGGCCGTATGTGTGGAAACTATGCCAAAGGCATCCTGGCCTATGATGCCTGGAAGAACGCCCTGTTGTGCGACCGGGACTTTCCGGCCGATGCTGTCCTCCCCCTGCAGGTGGAACGCATGATGTGTCAGGGTGATGCCATGGACTGCCTCTCCGACGGGCGCAGCCACGGGGCAAAGTACCTGCGCAGACTGGCAGAGCAGCACCCTGCTATGGCCTCCGGCCTGAATGCCGCCGCAGGGGAACTGGATGGGATATTGACAATCATCTGGAAAGAAATGGTTCCCGTCCTGGGCGGCTTCGAGAGGGGCGAGGCTCAGATGCGACAGCTGGCCAAGGCAGAAAACCGCCGCCTGCTCGCCGGACAGATTGAGCGGATGAAGGCTCACGATGAACGGGCGTATAACTATATCCGCGAATTATTGGATGGTAATAACTAGCCTTTCTCCCATCGAAACAGGGCAGCAAGTCATATGGTGACCTGTTGCCCGTTATAGAATTATCTTTTGAATTTTGATAATATTTTGTAGATTCCCTGTGTTGAAATGTGATATTGTTCTGCCAGATAGCTGACAGTGGATCCACTTTGGTATTTACGGAATATTTCTTCGTTCCTTAAAGCCAATGTTTGACGGGTGTTCGTATTATCTCCCCAGTTTTTTCGTCTTTCGGCAACACGGGGAATATATATATACTTACCATCCACATATTTTTGGATCTGCTGTATCAGCTCTGGTGGAAGAATTGAAGTACTTTTCTCATAGCCCATTTACAAACCTCCAAATATTTGACATCTGTAAAGGCATAGGCTATATGATGCATCGGCCTATGCCGGGCATCTCACTTCTTCATATCTTTTTGATTTCTGTAACATAAAAAATACCTCCATCATTGTACTTTGTCGCTTCCAACAACAAAAACAGTATACCATATCTGTCAATAAAAATCATTAACCCTTGCTGCTTCCCTTGTCGTTTCCGGTCGAAGGTTTCCGGTCGAAAACCAGTTCTCCATTGATAAAGACCGTAGTCTGTGATACACTTATTCTGCGTATAAGTAAATCAGGACTTCGGCCTGATTGCCAATAGGGGCAGCCGTTATGGCTGCCTCTTATATCCGAATCACCGGAATGTGTGTAGGAAGGGCATATGCGGAACTAAAAAAACAGCATATGCCCGGAAAACGCACTGATGCATGTGCGGACGCAAAGCGTTCGGACATGCATCACCGGAATGTGTGTAGGAAGGGCGTATGCGGAACTATAAAAACAGCATATGCCCGGAAAACGCACTGATGCATGTGCGGACGCAAAGCGTTCGGACATGCATCACAGAAATGTGTGTTGGAAGGGCATATGCGGAACTATAATAAGAGGAAAATTATGGAATTCAGGCCCTGTATTGATATTCACAACGGAAAAGTAAAACAGATCGTAGGCGGAAGCCTGAAAGATCAGGGGGATCAGGCTTTGGAAAACTTTGTCTCCCAACAGGACGCGGCTTTTTACGCCAGGCTCTATCGGAGCGCAGGCATAAGGGGCGGGCATATTATCCTGCTCAACGGGGCGGACAGCCCCCACTTTGAGGCTACCCGGCAGCAGGCTTTTGAGGCTCTGGCGGCGTATCCCGGAGGGCTGCAGGTGGGGGGCGGCATCCATGGGGGCAATGCCCGGGAATATCTGGATGCGGGCGCTGCCCAGGTCATTGTCACTTCCTATGTGTTCCATGACGGCCGGGTGGACTATGGCCGACTGGAGGAACTGGCGGCGATTGTGGGCAGAGAGCGGCTGGTGCTGGATCTGAGCTGCCGGAAGACAGAGGGAGAGTACCGGATCGTGACCGACCGCTGGCAGAAAGCCACCAGAGAAGTGCTGACGGATCAGTTATTGGACCGGCTGGCGGGCTATTGCTGCGAGTTTCTGGTCCATGGAGTGGATGTGGAGGGCAAGTCCGGCGGCATCGACAGAGGGCTTGCGGCCCTGCTGGGGGAATGGGGAAGGCTGCCGGTGACTTACGCCGGGGGCGTACACAGCTATGAGGATCTGCGGCTTCTGAAAAGGCTGGGGCATGACCGTCTGCATGTGACCGTGGGCAGCGCGCTGGACTTGTTCGGGGGGGACATGGAGTGGGAGCGGGTGCTGGAGATCTGCAAAGAAAAGGGCTGACAAATACTGTCAGCCCCTTGTCTCTAATCCCATAAAACGATATTGCTATTCATAAAACAATTCTTCATTATATTAAGAACAGGTACATCGTGTTACTGATTATGGATGTTATAAGCGTCTCTTATAACTTTGTTACATTCACGGCCTGAGGTCCCTTTTCGCCGTTCACTACCTCGAATTCAACTGCCTGGCCCTCTTCAAGAGACTTGAAGCCTTCCATGTTCAGCCCGGAGTAGTGTACGAATACGTCGTTACCAGACTCATCAGAGATGAAACCATAGCCCTTTTGGTTGTTAAACCACTTTACTGTACCTTTGTTCATTGTTGATACCTCCAAAAAAATGTATGTTGCACTATTACAACGACTAAAGGATAACACAAGAAACAGAAATTGTAAATAGTTTTTATGAGATTTTTACAGAAATTCCTTTATTTCTTTGGTTCACGGCATGAAAATATGTGTCAAATGTTACAAAATTATTAATTTTTGTTGAGAAAATGAATCAGCTATGGTAGAATAGGTCTTGTTCATTGGAGGTGAAAGACTTAAATGAAAACCAAAAAGCATAAACGCAAGACAAACCGTGTGGTGATCGTCGCCTCGGATGCGGTGGATGCGGGGGTGCGCCACCTGCGGCTCAGCCACTGGGTATTTCGGGTACTGATAGTGGTGTTTTGCGTTGCCGTGGGCTATGTGGTGGGCCGTATCATCTATGAGGAACAGTACAAGTCCAGGGTGTGGCAGATTGCCAACCAGAAGATTGCGGAGGCCCAGGCCGCAAACGAGGAGATGCAGGAGAAACTGGCGGCAGCGGAATCCGGGAGCCTGGATATGCAAAGTCAGGTCATAGCCTTAAACAGCAAGATTGACCTGCTGAGCGACACGGTGAATCAGAAAACAGAGGAGATGAACGCGCTGGCGGAAAAGATTCAGCAGCAGAGCATTCCCAGTCGTTTTCCCATGACAGGTTCCGCTTCCATCGACGAGATCACCGACGGAGAACCCGCCTGCATTCTGAACGGCACGGAGGGTACAGTGGTGGTTGCGGCCGCTACCGGAGTGGTGACGGAAGTGGGTGAGGACGCAGATTACGGAAGCAGGATGGTACTGGACCATGGCAACGGTTATGTGACCATCTACCGCAACAAGGGGAACTGCCTGGTGAAAGTGGGGGACACGGTGGCCCAGGGGGGGGCGCTCTATTACATCGGCAGCGACAACACCAAACTGGGATACCAGATCCAGCAGGACGGGACCTATATCAGCCCCATGCAGTTGATAGACATCAGCGGGTAAGGGGAAAACAGTCACATCAAAAAGGTTTTAAGCCGCGGGGCGGCAGAATGGGAGGAGAAAGCATGACAGGAAAAAAGGATGATATGGTAATAACCACAATACTGGGCAAGGACTGTGTTGTCAACGGGAACTTCATCGTGAAGCAGAGCGCCAGGATCGACGGCGAAGTACAGGGCGATGTATATGTGTCAGGAACCCTGATCATGGGCGCCGGGGCCAGGGTCGAGGGTAATATCGAAGCCGGAGAGGCCATCCTTGGGGGTGATGTGATAGGCAATGTACAGGCTCCCGGGAAGGTGGAACTGACGGTGACGGCCAAAGTCATCGGGGACATTACCACCAATGTGATTGTAATTGACGAGAACGCCATATTCCAGGGCAGATGCAATATGAACCAGGACGCGCCCCGCAGAAAGACCCCCGAGGCCAAGAAAGCCCTTAAGGACGAAAAACGATCTGCCAGAGCGGTATTGCAGGAAGCGCTTCGGGAGGCCCAGGAGGAGAGAGTCTCCGCGGGTGATACGGAATAGACTGACGCAGGAGATTTGGTACAGAACAGATGATAAGGAAAATAAAAAGGCAGGCGGCGTAGAGCTCCTGCCTTTTGGTGTTCTATTGCTCTCCCGGGGGAGTCATCCGCTTGAACACCATATCATAGCCATCGTTGCCGTAATTCAGGGAACGGTTGACCCTGCTGATGGTGGCGGTGGAGGCGCCGGTCTTTTCAGCGATCTCCAGATAGGTTTTGTGATCGTTCAGCATGGAGGCCACCTCAAAGCGCTGCGACAGGGACAAAAGTTCGTTTACCGTACAGAGATCCTCGAAAAAAGTATAACATTCGTCTTTGTTCTGCAGACAGAGAATCGCCTCAAACAGCCTGCCTACCGCATCTGTCTTGATCTTTTTATTCATTGTCATTTCCAAGCCTTTCTGCTATTAAAGTTCTGCTTAAAGCTAAGCATGTTCACTGTTTTCTATTTTATCATATTAAAGTTGTAAAGTAAATATGGACGCAAAATTTCTTTTTTGGAGAAGTTTTATGAAAAAAGGTTGTCATGTAGTTTTAAATACTATATAATAAAAACTATGATAAAAACAATTTCAGACGCAATATCACAGATAAAGCGGTGTTTGGCCCGGGTGGGATAATGGATAATCCGGGTATGACCCGCGTTATGCAGGTAGAGGTAAGCATGAAGATAGATACGGAAAATCTGTTAAACAGCATATTGGACAGTTTGAGCAGGATCGAGTATGTCCGTCCGGAGGATATCCCGGACATAGACCTGTATATGGACCAGGTGACCACATTCATGGACAGCAGACTGCGCACCACCACCCGCAATCCGGGCGATGACAAGGTGCTGACCAAGACCATGATCAACAACTATGCCAAGAACGATCTGCTGCCGCCCCCGGTGCGGAAGAAATACTCCAAAGAGCATGTGTTGGTGTTGATTTTTATCTATTATTTTAAGGGGGTTATGTCCATCAATGATATCCAGGTCCTGCTGAAGCCCATCACGGACAAATATTTTGGGGGAGGGGGAGCCTTTGATCTGGAAGCGGTGTATCAGGAGGTCTTTGGCATGGAACAGGAGGAGGTAGAACTGCTGAAAGAGGATGTGAGGCGCAACTATCTCAAAGCCCGGCAGACCTTCCAGGAAGCGCCCCAGGAGGACCAGGAGTTCCTTCAGAAATTCTCCTTTATCTGCCTTCTCAGCTTTGACGTGTATGTGAAAAAGCTGATGATTGAGAAGATGGTAGATGATCTGGCGGGTCATATGACGGCCCCGGATAAAAAAGAAAAGAGGGAAAAGAAGGAATGAACTATGTGATGGATCTGCATACCCATACCATAGCCAGCGGCCATGCCTACAGTACCTTGCAGGAGAACATAGCGGCGGCCAGGGAGCGGGGGCTGAAGTTTTTGGGGCTCAGCGAGCACGGACCCGCCGTGGACGGGGGGCCGAGCCGGCTGTATTTTCAGAATTACAAGATCATTCCCAGAGAATATGGGGATATGAGGCTGTTGTGCGGAGTCGAGGCCAATATCACGGATTACGAGGGGCATCTGGATCTGGATGCCCTTACCTTGTCCCGGCTGGACTACTGCATCGCCAGCATGCATACCCTGATTGTGACGCCGGGTTCCGCCAGGGAGAACACCCGGGCGGCGGTGCTGGCCATGGAGAATCCTTATGTAAAGATTCTGGGGCATCCGGACGATTCCCGCTATCCCATGGACTATGAAGAACTGGTCAGGGAGGCGGCAGGACTTAAAGTGGCGCTGGAGGTGAACAATTCCTCTCTCCATCCCCTGTCTGCCCGACAGGGAGCCAGGGAGAATATCCGCAGGATGCTGGAAGCCTGCCTGCGTCACAGGGCCAGCGTAATCCTGGGGACGGACAGTCATATCTGCCAGTCAGTGGGGGAATTTACCCAGGCGGACGCGCTGCTTCGGGAGTTTGATTTCCCCCGGGAACTGATCATCAATACGGATCCTGCCCGGATCGGGGAAGTGGTTAATATTTTGTAGAAACAGGAAATGCAAACCAAGAGGGAGAGAGAACGAATCGACGGTTTGCAAAAAACAGTATGGAGGAGACTCAACATGAAGGATGAAAATTGCGGCTATTGTATGAGAGGGGAATTGCTGGAGAAGTTCGGGATCTGGATCTGTGATTTGCAGGTCAGCAGTTTGATTCTGTTCAAGGAGCAGAGCAAGCCGGGCAGGTGCATCGTGGCCTACAGGGATCATGTCAGCGAGATCGTGGACATCGGAGAGGAGGAACGCAATCTGTTTATGGCGGATGTGGCCCATGCGGCCAGGGCCATTCATAAGACCTTTCACCCGGATAAGCTGAACTATGGCGCTTACGGCGACACGGGTTGTCATCTGCATATGCATCTGTGCCCCAAATATCGGGGAGGCGACGAGTGGGGCGGCATATTCCAGATGAATCCCGGCAAGACCTATCTGGCGGAAGAGGAATACGAAGAGATGATCCGCAGGATCAAAGAGAACCTGTAAGGAAACCGAAGGGGCGGTAGAAAGGTGGGCCGAGCTCCGGGCGGGGCCTGCGGCGGGAATGGCGGATGAAAAAGGGATGGATACCGGCATTGCTGGTTTCGGCGGCGGTGCTGTTATTGTTGTTGATAAATACATATGGCCGTCAGGAATTGCAGACAGGTCTGGCGGCAGAGAGCGCACCGGGGGAAGCAGCCTGGCACAGTTACGCGCCGCACCTGACCCTGCCCCGGGGGGAATATCGGGTGCTGGTCGGCGGGTATGGGCCTGTGGTGGTCCGCAGCGGCGAAGGAAATCTGCTGGGGGCGGGGGATGCCGGGGAGCCCTTTCTGATCCGTCTGGAGAAGGACGAGAGCGAAGTGATTTTCCATGGCTGGCAGGAGGGCGTACTGCTCTCTCTGGAACTGTCCCCTGCCGGGGGAGGTCCCGTCTACAGCGACGGACTTCTTGTGAGTCTGGGAATCGCGGCCGTGGTCCTGATTCTGGGACTGGCGGGGTGGCGGATGCGGGGATTTAACCGGCAGGGAGAGGAAGAAAAAAGGGTCGGCATTTTTATTTTCTGTGTTCTGCTGGGGGTTACGGTGCTGGCCAGCTACCCTCTTTTTTACGGCATGACGGGGCCCGGGCATGACCTGAATTTTCATCTGTACCGAATTGAGGGGATCAAGGACGGCTTGTTGTCGGGCCAGTTTCCCGTGAGGCTGCATCCCACTCACAATCATGGCTACGGATATATTTCTTCCAGCTTATATCCGGAGCTTTTTTTGTATTTTCCCGCTCTGCTGCGGCTGCTGGGGGCTTCCCCGGTGGCGGCGTACCATCTCTTTCTGTTTTCCATCAATGGCATGACGGCCTGGATCATGTATGTCTGTGCCAAAGGCATGGCCCGGTCCCGGTACGCGGGGCTTTTGGCCTCCGTTTTGTACACTCTGTCCACCTGGCGCGCGGTGAATCTCTATCACAGAGCGGCGGTGGGGGAGGCCCTGGCCATGCTGTTTTTCCCTCTGCTTTTATATGGGTTGTACCTGTTGCTGGCCGGGGACTGCCGGAAATGGTGGGTGCTGGCCCTGGGATGCGGCGGTGTCCTTCAGTCCCATATCATCAGCACCGTATTCGCCGTGTTTACGGTGGCGGCAGCGGCGGCGCTGTGTCACAGAGAATTTGTGAAAAAGCAGCGGCTTTTGGGGTTTGTGAAGGCGGGACTGCTGACCCTGCTTATGAATCTCTGGTATCTGGCGGCCTTTCTGAAGTATTATCTGGGGGAAGATCTGGCCATCAAACATACCCCGGAAAACACGGAATTCTATCAGAACGCCGTGTTTCCCACGGAATTGTTCAATGTGTTCAACACCGGTTTCGGACATTCCCAGCTGCTGGACCAGGGGCTGCAGGGCAATATGTCCCTTTCTCTGGGCGTGGGGGTCACGGGAGCGCTGGTGTTCTGCGGGGTACATTTTCTGCTGGGGAAAAAGGAGAAGGATGGCCGGGAGCGGTTCTACGGCCTGATGGCAGGGATGGCCGGGGCGCTGCTCTTTATGTCCAGCACTCTGTTTCCCTGGCAGATTCTGCAGCGCCCGGGGCCGGTGAATGCCTTCTGCAAAACGGTGCAGATGCCCTGGCGGTTCCTCAGCCTGGCCTCCCCCATGCTGTGTATGGCAGCGGCCGGTATTCTGGCCCGGCGGAGCAGGCAGGAGCGGAGTCTGACGGCCTGCGGGGTGCTGGGGGTGTGCAGCCTGGCTTTTATTCTATGGGGCACCGCGTATACCACGGAACTGGCGCCGGTGCTGCGGCCGGGGATGGCAGTGGACACTTATGCCTCCGCAGGGTATGACAATGAATACTATCTGTGGGGGACAAACAGGGACAGCCTTACGGTGGACCGCTATGTCACCGGGGGCGGTGCGGAACTCACCGGATATTACAAACAGGGAACCCGGATTGAACTGCAGCTTTGCAATGTGGGGCCGGGAGACTGGGTGGAGGTCCCTCTGCTGTATTACGGGGGTTATGAGGCCAGAGACGGCCAGGGCCGCTCCCTGGCGGTAGAAGACGGGGACAATCATGTGGTTCGGGTCCGGCTGCAGGAGGGGGCGGAGCAGGTAAGCCTGCGCTACAGGGGATTTTGGTATTTCCGCGGGGCGGAACTGGTGAGTCTGGCGACATGGGGGGCTTGTGGAATATGCTGGTGGAAAAAGAGAAGGCGCTGAGGCCGGGCAGGGAAGGGGGCGCCCTGGCGGCTATTGTTCTGGCGGTGCTGCTTTGTGAGATATTCCTGTTTAATTATAAACACTGGGAGTCCCTGGTTTATGCGCCCGTGGAGGATGCGGTATGCAGCCTCTATGGGCTGGAGGCCGTGGGGGATCGGTATGAGATCGCGGAAGAGGAAGCGGTGGTGGAGTTTTCCGGGATTCACAGGCCGGTGGCCTATCTGTCCCTGGTTTTGGAGGAGGGCCAGCAGGCGGAAGTGGTGGTGGGGGCAGTGGACGAGGCCAACGCTTCCTATCTGTGGACGCCTGTCCGGGTGGTCAGGGGGGACCTGGCGGCCAGCCAGTATCTGCGGCTGCACTTCGGCCGTGACGTACAAAAACTCCGGGTGGTGATCCGGGGGCTGCGGGGGGGCAGCATCTCCCGGGAGGGAGTGGCACTGAACCCGGCGGCGCCCCTCTGCTTTTCCTGGCCGCGTTTTCTGCTGCTGGCGGGGGGAATCTGCTGTCTGTATCTGCTGCGTTCTGCCAGTCCGCTTTACCGGGTGGGGACGGACCTGACCCGGAGAGGGCAGTGGCTGCTGACAGCGGCATGCATCGCTCTTCAGCTGCTTTTTTTTCATGGGATGCTTGGATGGAATACCGATGCGCTGGCCTGGCCGGCCTATATGGAACATCACCGGCAGTACTATCGGCTGACGGAGGCTCTGACCCAGGGACGGGTGGACATCGGAGAGGCGCCTGCCCTGGAGGTGGTGGAAAATCCCTATGATCCCTGGGCCCGGGCGGCGGCGGGACTGGGGGCCGGGGATTTCAAATGGGATCATGCCTATTATGACGGCAGCTATTATGTGTATTTCGGTGTGGTTCCCGTGGTGCTTTTTTATCTGCCCTTTTATATGCTCACAGGCCGCCATCTGCCCCATGCGGACTGCATTTTCCTGCTGGGGGCCCTGCTGATGGCGGGGATCGCCTATCTGCTGTGGCAGACGGTGAGGAGATGGTTTCCCGGAACCCCCTATATATTGTACCTGCTGCTATGCGTAACCATGGGGGCGGCTTCCGGACTGGGCTATGCGGTGTATAAGCCGGATCTGTACCTGGTGCCCATCCTGGCGGGGACGGCTTTGGGCGTGTGGGGACTGGCTTTCTGGATCTCCGCGGAAAGAGAAACTGACATAAGGGGGCAAAACGATGGCCCGGCTTCCGGGGAATATACGGCCTGGAGGCTGGGAGCAGGTTCCCTCTGCCTGGCGCTGGTGGCCGGCTGCAGGCCCCAGATGCTGCTGATTTTGGCGGCAGGGCCGGTGCTGTTTGGCCGGGCTGTGTTTCGGGAGCGGAAGCTGTTCTCAAGGAAGAGCAAAGTTCAGACCCTGGCGCTGTGCCTGCCCTTTGGGGCGGTGGCGGCAGGGCTTATGTGGTACAATGCCCTCCGCTTTGGCTCTCCCCTGGATTTTGGCGCCAGCTACAATCTGACCACCAATGATATGACCCACAGGGGATGGGTCTGGGGCCGGTGCGGACTGGGGCTCTTTTCCTATTTGCTGCAGCCTCCCCGGATTGGCAGCCTGTTTCCCTTTTTACAGGATTTCCCGGTGGAAACGGCTTATATGGGACTGACGGTGTCGGAGCGGATGGTGGGAGGCGTGCTGTGGCTGTTCCCGGTGCTGGGTTTTGGTTTTTATGGATTGTTTCGGAAAGAGTGGTACAGAGACAGCAGATGCCAGGGGCTGGTATGGATCAGTCAGCTTGCCATGGCGGCGGTGGCGGTGGCGGACGCCCAGATGGCGGGACTCCTCACCCGGTATTTCGGGGATTTTGTGTGGCTGGGCATGGTGGGCAGCCTGCTTGCCATCCTGGCCTGCCACGGGTGGCAAGCGGAGAACGGCGGAGACTGCCGCCCTCTGCGGCGGCTGGTGGTGACGGCCTGCGCCGTGACGCTCCTGTTTACCTTTCTGCGGATTTTCGCCCACAGCGAGGATTCCATACGGAGCGCCAATCCGGCCCTGTACTACAGGGTACAGTCTTTGATCGCCTTCTGGATGTAGCTGCAGGCTTCCCGGATGAAGTTTTGATTTTCCTCGAAAGAAAAGACGGCAGGGGAGGATTCTTCCCGGGGCTCTCCGTTTTCCAGGGAAGAAGGGAAATTCTTGCGGATGATAAAGGCTTTGCTGCTTAGCAGTTCCCGGCGGGTGATATAGCCCGGAATCTCATAGTCCTGTTCCGTGAGCAGGATGTGGGGCATGGGATGCCGAAAAGGGTACTCCCGGGCCAGCCGCCGGTCGTGCAGATCCACATCTCTGCCGAAAGCGGCGAAATACGCCGGGTCCCCCGGGTCTTTCCCGGCGGCCTGAAGCCTTTGGGAGTGGGCGTCCCGGAGAGTCAGGATAAATACTTCATCGGCCAGAATATGGGTCACATAACCCAGATACAGTTCATAGTCCGTGCTGCCGGGATGCAGATACTGTTCCGCGAAAGCCCGGAAAGCACGTCGGTATTTATCATAACAATCCGGCAGATGAAGTTCTCTCAGGTGTATGCCGTCCTTGAAATGGGTGTGCCGTTTCATTTCTCTTTGATATCCCTCCCGGGCCATGATGGCGTCGGGGGCCAGGTTGCCGCAGTAGAACAGGGCGGGACTTTTGATTCCCAGGGGTTCCAGCAGCTGATCCGCGATGACCAGATGGGTGACTGTGCCGGCCATAATCATACCTCCCAGTATACATTTTTTATAGAGTATATCATATTTTGTTCTCCCTGTCACACAAAAGGACAGGATAGAACATGGCGAAGATTAAAAATATGTGGTACTATGAGGAAAACGCCGGGGCGGTGGAAAAGCCATGGCGCACCGAATATCAATGACGGGGAAGTGGAATTATGCGGGCCAGGGGACTCAGAAGCCGCTTATATGACAGCAGCCAGATCGACAAAGAGAATATGCTGTATCCTTCCGGGGCGTTGATGGCGCTTCTGATTCCCATTGTGGTGGAACAGCTGCTGAATTCCCTGATGGGCATGGTGGATACCATGATGGTGAGCAATGTGGGAAGCGAGGCCATTTCCGCCGTTTCTCTGGTGGATTCCATCAACAATCTGGTGATCCAGATATTTTCCGCCATGGCGGCGGGGGCGTCCATCCTCTGTTCCCAGTATCTGGGCGGCGGAGACCGGGAAGGCTGCAACCGGGCGGCCAGACAGGTGGTGCTCACCGTGCTGACCATTTCCCTGAGCGTGACGCTGGCGGGGCTGTGCCTGCGCAGGCCTCTGCTCCGGCTGATATTCGGCAGCATTGAACGGGAAGTCATGAGCAATGCGGAGAAATATTTTCTGCTGTCTCTGGCCTCTTATCCGTTTCTGGCGCTGTTTAACGCAGGAGCCGCCTTTTTCCGGGCGGGGGGCAATTCCCGCTTTCCCATGAAGGTGTCCGTTGCTTCCAATCTGCTCAATGTGGGAGGCAATGCCATCCTGATTTTCGGCTTCCGGATGGGGGTGGTGGGGGCGGCTCTGTCCACTCTGGTATCCAGGGCTTTCTGTGCTGTACTGGTACTGGTATTCCTTCGCCGGCCCGGGCAGCCGGTGGTGGTAAACCGCTATCTGCGGATTCGTCCGGACATGCCCATGATCTGGAAGATTCTGGCCATCGGTGTTCCCGCCGGGGTGGAGAACGGTATGTTCCAGTTCGGCAAACTGGCCATCCAGTCCACGGTGTCCGCCATGGGCACGGCGGCCATTGCGGCTCAGGCCATGACCAACATTCTGGAGATGGTCAACGGCATCTTTGGAGTGGGGACCGGCATCTGTCTGATGACTCTGGTGGGGCAGGCCATCGGCGCGGGCAGACGGGAAGAGGCCAAATATTATGTGGTGAAATGCACTCTCATCGGGATGCTGGGAATCCTGGTCTCCTGTCTGCTGGTGTATGCCGTCACCGGGCCAGTGCTGTGGCTGGCGGGCATGGAGCCGGAGAGCGCGGCCATGTGCCGGCAGATGGTGGCGGCCATCACCGTGGCCAAACCGCTGCTGTGGGCTTTTTCCTTTATCCCGGCATATGGGCTGCGGGCGGCGGGAGATGTGAAATTCACCATGATCACCGCCACTTTGACTATGTGGTTCATGCGGGTGGCCCTGTGTATCTTTCTGGTGAAAGTCTGCCAAATGGGGCCTATGGCGGTGTGGTACGGGATGTTTGCGGATTGGGCTCTGCGCAGCGTAATTTTCGCCCGGAGGTTCCTGAGCGGTCGCTGGATCCATGACGCAGTGGCCGGGAATATCGCAAAAAAATAGTAAAATAGGACCATTTGGTTGACAATTCCGTAAGCCCAAGAGTATAATATGCAATAGGTAATATTATCCGATAAATATGGATAATCGGGGAGAATGATGAGGGATAAAACACAGATGGACAGCATAATAAGCCCGGAGAGTACGGGGACGGTCAGGGGGGACAGGGACGCGCTGACAGACCTCTATACTTTTCCTGCCGCGAAAGAGCGGATCAGCGATTGGATGAGTAAGAAGCCCCAGGGTACATACCATGTGGTGATATTACATGTGGGCAATATTTCAAAACTGACAGAAGAATACGGTTTCGCTTTTGCCATGGCGGTGCTGGAGAACCAGGCGGTTCTGCTGCAGCGCTGTTTTCAGTTGACGGAGAATATCCTTTTCTGCCGTCTTTGCAAGGATGTGCTGATGGCCTTTGTGGAGTGGGAAGATGCCTGGGAGTTGGAAGAACACTGCCGCAAGGTGCAGAGGAAGCTGCAGGACAGATATTTCGGCCGCAGGGAGAAACTGCGCTGCAGAGTGACTCTGGGCGTTTACCATTTGCCCCGGCCGGCCTGTGACCTGCGGCAGGCGTTGATCCGCTGCGGCAAGGCGGTGGGACATGGTATCCACAACAAAATTCCCTTTGTTATCTATGACGAGAGCGTGGAAAATGTGGATGTACAGATTGATGAGGAAGTGACGTCGGAGAAGCTGGCGGAGGAGAAGCTGCTTCGATATGACAGTCCCTTCATCGCCTTTGCGGTAAGTCTTCTGTCGGATACCACCGATCTGGACAGCAGCCTGGATATGCTGGTGAAGCAGGTGGGCTGGCATTTTGGGTATGACGAGGTGATCGTCTCAGAGTTTATCCGGGACAACAGCACCATGGTGTCAAACAGATGGCGGCGGGAGGAGGGGATACTTCCCAACCCGGAGCAGATCAACACCCTGGACATCTGGGATGATTTCTTTTCGGGTTTTGACAAGGACGGTATCAATCTCACCTGCGATGTGGAGAAGGGCAGTTATTCCCAGCGGGATATGGCATTTTTTCATGAATATGAGATCGGCAGCTTCATCAATCTGCTGTTGTACAGCAATGGGCATCCCATCGGTTATATGACCTGCAGCAGGCATAAGCCCATTGAACAGGTGTCTGAGACGGAATTGAACACTCTGACCCAGCTGGGCAAGGTAATCAGTTCCTTTGTGGCCCTGCGGTTCCAGAACAGGCAGAACCAGGAACACATCGAGGCGCTGAGGCGGGATGAACTGACGGGACTGTATCACTACGGCGCTTTTCTGAAGGAGGTGCGCCGTGCGCTGTATCAGTGTGATCCCGGTCTGGCCTATGCCATGGTGTACATGGATGTGAGTAATTTTGCCTATCTGAATGAGAACTTTGGCTACAGCGAAGGCAATCAGCTGCTGAAGGACATGGCCAGGTGGCTGCGGTATATGAATGCAAAGCGCTGTATCTGCGGCCGGGTGTACGCAGATCGTTTTGTAGCCCTGGTAACGGGAGAGAGCCAGCAGGAAATAGAGGAGGAGATCCGTCATTCCGTGAGCCGCTTTTCCGACTATCTGCAGCACAGATATCCCATGGGGGATTTGCAGGTGCGGGCCGGCCTGTACTGCATAGACAATCCAGAGGCGGAGATTTTTACCATGATAGACGCCGCCAACCACGCCAGAAAGACCATCAAGGATGACTATCTGAACCATGTGATGGTGTACACCGACCGGCTGCGCCAGACCAGGGCAGAGAAGATCAAGGTGGTGGCCAGTATCCATGACGCCATAGACAAGGGAGAGGTGGAAGCCTATCTGCAGCCCAAATTCTCCATGAGGACAGGAGAGGTGGTGGGCGCGGAGGCCCTGGTCAGATGGCACAATGCCGACGGCAGTCTGAAGTATCCGGATCAGTTCATACCCGTGCTGGAGGAAGTGGGATATATAGTAAATGTGGACTTCTGCGTATTCCGCCAGGTTCTGTCCTGCCTGAAGCGCTGGAAGGCCGAGGGCAGGAAAAGGGTTCCCATTTCGGTGAATTTCTCCCGGGTACATTTCCGGGACCATCATTTCTGTGACAAGGTGATGGGGATGCTGCGCAAGTATGGAGTGGAGCCGGAGTATATCGAGATAGAGGTGACGGAGAGTTGTATTTCCGGCAATCCCCTGGGCATGATCCAGCAGATGACCCGTCTGCGGGAAAACGGGCTGCGGATTGCCATGGATGATTTCGGCATCGGTTACTCTTCCCTGGGCATGCTGATCGACGCCAATGTGGATATTGTGAAGGTGGACAAGAGTTTTATCGACCACTATGAGACGGATCAGGAACAGCAGTATATCAACCGTATCGGCCAGTTGGTGCGGGCTGCGGGAAAAGATATTATATTTGAGGGCGTGGAGACCCAGCAGCAGATTGACTTTTTGCGGGATTACGGTTATGACAAGGCACAGGGTTATGCGTTCTCCAAGCCGGTGCCCATATCGGAATTTGAGAAGTGGATGGAGTAAGTTCAAAAACGTGGTTCTGAGAGATCAGAAGCCACGTTTTTTTAAGTCCTGAACCAGCTGCATATAGAAATCCCTCACGTCGAAGCCGGGTACATTTTCCCGGTTTAAGTCAATCATGTCCCCGTGGGAGATGCCCCGGGTGGAGGGGAGGGTGAGGAATTGGTAGGCCGAGCCCCAGGGAAAGGAGCGTTCTCCCACCAGGCCGTCATTGGGGCCGTCAAAATGCCGGCAGAGCATATGGGTGAAGTTCAGGGGAAAGCGTCCTCCTCTGGCCCGGCTGAGCCGGGAGCCCACGCTTTGGTAGAAAACGCCGGGCGCATCGGGATTTTCCTGATTGAACTTCTGGCAGAAAGAGGCGGTTAGATTGGTCACCGCGCCAAGGAAATCCGGATTGGGATCTCCCAGCTTGCTCAGGGCGGCATTGTAGGTCCGGGCCACGGCCTGCTGCTGCCGGAGGGGAATTCTGGTCAGCAGGTAGTCGGCAAATTCGCAGCCCCGATGAGGAGTGCTCACGGTGGTCAGGGAGGCCACATGTCCGGCCACGCCGGGAAGCTGCAGAGCCGCCCGGGCGTCCAGGCCGCCTTTGGAATGGGCGATGATGTTGACTTTTTCACAGCCTGTCTTTTCGACGATGTCCAGTATCCGGTCGGCCAACTCCCGGCCGGAGTCCGCCACCGAGGCGGCAGACTGATGGTTTCCGTAATAGATTCTGGCTCCCGCCGTCTCCAGCGCCTGGGGGATACGGCCCCAGTAATTGAAATAGCGGAAGTCCCGGAAAAACACGCCGTGTACCATCAGGATCGGATACCTGGTGGCGCAGGGAAGCAGGAGGCTGTGGGTTCGGCTTTCCCGGAGTTTGCGGCTCTCAAATACCACTTCCCGGGAGGCCGTTCGAAAAATCAGGAACAGGGCGATCAGATGGGCGATGGGGATGAAGCCGCAGAGGATGCCGATAACCCGCAGCCGGATCCCAAGCTGACGGGAGGTCAGGTATACCCGCAGTATGCCATTCCAGAAGAGCAGAGCTTCCGCACCCAGCAGTATCAGGCAGTGGAGAAGCCAGAAGCGGGCGCTGCTCCGGGTCAGCGGTTCCACACCCGGTATCAGACCGCCCATGCCCGCCGCGGCAAGGGGCACATTGATCAGGGTGGTGGCGGCAAATATGACCAGCAGATTGCAGCCCCGGTTGCAGACGCTCAGGCGGTAACCGGCGGGGCGGTACAGGGGCAGAGCCGGATAGAGGTTCAACAGGAGGAACAGCCAGGGCGATACGGCCCGGAGCAGGCCCGGCATCCAGTGCCAGGCTGTGCCGGCCAGAACGCTCTCCAGTCTGCCCAGCAGCAGATAGTCGGCTCCCAGCATGGCCAGCAGGGAACCCAGTATGTATTCCAGAATCTTTTGCGGTTTTGACATGGGCAATTCCTTTCGCACAGGCACTTTTCTTATATAAAATCATACACATTTTACAGGATAAAGTAAAGCATATGTCACTTTTTTCTTCCGGCAGACATAACATAGAGCATCAGTCATTTTGAAAAGGGAGGATATGAGAGCATATGAGAAGAAAGAATCAGGCAGGAAGGCGGACCCGGCTGGCGGCGGTGCTGACGGCAGCACTGACAGCGGGGCTGTTGGCGGGATGCGGCGCTCCCGGCGGAAATGCCGGCGGTGATGGTAAGATGACGGAGGTCACTTTGAACGAAGTGGCACACTCTATCTTCTACGCACCCATGTATGTGGCCATCGAGGAAGGATATTTTAAGGAGGAGGGCCTGGACGTGACGCTGGTTACGGGCTTCGGCGCCGACAAGACCATGACCGCCGTGCTGGCGGGGGATGCGGATATCGGCTTCATGGGCAGCGAGTCCACTATCTATACCTATGCGGGCGGCACCGATGACTATGTGGTGAATTTTGCCCAGCTTACCCAACGGGCAGGCAATTTCCTGGTGTCCAGGGAACCGATTGAGGATTTTAACTGGGATATGCTGAAAGACCAGGATGTGTTGGGCGGCAGGGCGGGGGGAATGCCCCAGATGGTATTTGAATATATCCTGCGGAAAAACAATATAGATCCGACGGCGGATCTGCGAATTGACCAGAGCATAGATTTCGGGTCCACGGCGGCAGCCTTCTCCGGCGGCGATGCGGACTTTACCGTGGAATTTGAGCCTCACGCTACCCTGCTGGAGCAGAAGGGAGACGGCTATGTGGTGGCTTCTCTGGGAGAAGATTCCGGTTATGTGCCCTACACCGCTTTCAGTGCCAAGAAGAGTTATATAGAGCAGAACGGCGCGGTAATACAGGCGTTTACCAATGCACTGCAGAAGGGCATGGACTATGTGCAGTCTCATAAACCGGAAGAAATTGCCGATGTGATTGCTCCCCAGTTCGCCGAGACGGATAAGCAGGCGCTGGTGACCATCGTCACCAGATATTATGATCAGGACACCTGGAAGGATAATCTGGTCTTTGAAAAGGAAGCCTTCGATCTGCTGCAGAACATCCTGGAGGATTCCAAGGTGCTGTCGGAGCGGGTGCCCTATGAAGATCTGGTGAATACTTCTTTCGCGGAAAAAGCGGCAGGGAAGTAATGGGTACCGGGCGCGCGGCCTTTACTTCAGACGGATGTTCTTCTCGGCCCAGAGCCGCAGCGCCGTGGCGTTGGTGCTGATTTTTTCCAGAGAATCCAATATATGCTGAAAAGCGGGCCTCTCGGTTTCGTCGATGTATCCGTCTTCGGATATGGCGATCAGGGAGGCCCTCAGACCGTCTATGTCCTTCAGGGAGCCCAGTACCTTCAGGGCCAGCCGATCAAAGTCGTCAATGGTGACTTCATGGATGCTGCCCCGCCCAATGGGACATTCCTTGGCGCAATAGGAGTTGCAGAGTTCCGGCGTGTTGTACGCCTCCGCCATGGCTTTGACTTCCTCCGGGTAGGGGGCGATGGTGTTTAACTCAATTCTGGCCAGACGGGTACGGTCAATACCGATGATTTCCGCCGCCTTTTCCCGGCTGGAGAAGTCATCGTTATTTTCTGCGGCCTCGCAACGTGCGAGATAGTACATGTTATCTGCTGCTTTTGTGGCTTTTTTGCTCATGGCGTATTTATCCTCACTGCTGTATACTGTAATAGACGGTACAGACGGGTTTCCGTTTTAGTGTATCGGATTCCGGTGGTTTTGTAAAGAAAAATATTTTATGTAAAATATGGGACAAAGCAGTTGAGGAATCCGGCATAATCTGCTAGAATAGAGACAGTATTGCTGACCGGGAATGATTATTTGGAGCAGCATCTTCCTGGACAAAACACGGATTTATGCGGCGGCGCTTACGGGGTTGGACATGAATCGCCGGGAATGTGTGTTGTCAGGAAAAATGCGGAACTATAAACAGCAATTTTCCTGACAACGTACGGATTCATGTGTCGGCGCGAAAGAGCCGAGACATGAATCGCCGGGAATGTGTGTTGTCAGGAAAAATGCGGAACTATAATAAGGAGGATATGGGATATGGGTTTGATCAGAGCGGCAAAAGAAGCAATCAGCAGCATGATGGCTGACCAGTGGAGGGAGTATTTCTACTGTGACGCCCTTCCCAATGATGTGTTGGTGACCAAGGGCAAGGTTCGCTCCAATAGCAAAAACAACAAGGGTGTGGACAATATTATTTCCAATGGTTCCATCATCGCCATCAATGAGGGGCAGTGCATGATTATTGTGGACCAGGGAGAAATCGTGGAGTTCTGCGCGGACGCGGGTCAGTTCGAATACGACACTTCCACTGAGCCCAGCCTGTTTTACGGCAATCTGGGTGATAATGTGATGAACACCTTCAGAAGTATCGGCAAGCGTTTTACCATGGGCGGAGACACTGGCAAGGACCAGAGAGTGTACTTTTTCAACATCAAGGAAATCATGGGCAATCTGTTCGGTACGGCCAGTCCCATTCCTTTCCGGGTGGTGGACAACAACATCGGACTGGACGTGGATACATCGGTGAAATGTAATGGGCAGTATTCCTTTAAGATCACGGATCCCCTGCTTTTTTATAAAAATGTGTGCGGCAATGTGACCCAGGACTATGACAAATCCCAATTGCTGGCCACTTTAAAAACAGAACTTCTGACGGCGCTGCAGCCGGCGTTGGCCAAGATTTCTGCCATGGGTATCCGCTATTATGAACTGGCGGGCAATACGGAGACCATGGCCCAGGCTCTGAATGAGGTGCTCAGCGAGAAATGGAGCAATCTGCGGGGTATTGAAATCGTCTCCATCGGCTTCAACAGCGTGAAGATCCCGGACGATGACGAGAAGATGATCAAGGATCTGCAGAAGACTGCCGTGATGCGCAATGCCAATATGGCCGCCGCCACATTGGTGGGCGCCCAGGCCGAGGCCATGAAGGCAGCTGCCTCCAATACTTCCACAGGGCCCATGATGGCATTTGCGGGCATGAATATGGCGAATCAGGCAGGCGGTTTTGATGCCAATGCACTGTATGCCATGGGTGCCCAGCAACAGGCCCAGGCGGCGCAGCAGCAGGCCCAGGCCCGTCAGCAGGCTCCCGCTCAGGAGCGTTCCTGTACGCAGGCTGCGTCGGTATTGGGTTGGACCTGCAGCTGCGGAAAGGCGGGCAACACTGGTAAATTCTGTGAGGAGTGCGGCAGCCGCAAGCCTGACAACGCAGGCTGGACCTGCAGCTGCGGTGCGGTGAACCAGGGCAGATTCTGCACGGAATGCGGCAGCAAGAAGCCCGCGGGCGCGCCTGTTTACAAATGTGACAAATGTGGCTGGGAGCCCGAGGATCCGGCTCATCCGCCCAAATTCTGTCCGGAGTGCGGAGACATATTTGACGACGGCGATATCGTGTCATAGGATTTCCTGAGAGTAGGACAGATAAGCGCTGGCGAGGCCATCCGGCTGCGCCGGCGTTTTTGCGCCGGGAGGCTGCGGCTCTGGGACAGGTGACGGAACGCGGATTGCCTGCCGCGACGAGCCGGGTATGGCCCGAATTGCTGCGGTATGGAAAAGTGTGGGGACGGGATGGGATGAATGGTAAAATAATCGGGATTATAGTGATACTGGTCCTGCTGCTGGTGTTGGCGGGGATTATCTACCTGGCTTACCGCAAGATCCGGGATACGGTCAGGCATTACAGTCGTATGCTGTTCGGGACCGAGAATGTGCGAAAAGGTGTGCAGCAGATGGAGATGGAGTATGCCTCCACACCTAAATCCGTGTCCTCTGCCACGGGGCTGTATCTGCCCAGGATTATGAAAGACTTTCCGGAATTTCACCTGGAGGAGATGAAGAGCAGGGCGGAGAATGTACTCACCTCTTATCTGAGAGGTGTTGATGCCGGCAACAGCCGCCTGCTGACAGAGGGAACCCGGGAACTGCGGGAAAAGCTGGATATGCGCATTGAGATGCTCCGGGGCGCGGGAATCAGGGAGCATTATGAGCGAATCAAGGTACATAAAACGGAAATCCATAAATACCGCAAGGACAAGGGGCGCTGCAGCATCGTGTTCCAGACGGCGGCGGAACATATTCATTATCAGGAGCAGAACTCCTCGGTCATAAAGGGACACAGGGAACGGCTGGAACAGGCCAAGTACAATGTGGAAGTCAGCTATATCCAGGACCAGGAGCAGGTGGAAAACCTTTCGGACGCGGGCCTGGCCATGGTTTGTCCCAACTGCGGCGCTCCTCTGTCTTCCCTGGGAGCCAAGACCTGTGCCTACTGTGACAGCCCGGTGCTGGAATTCAACATCAGGGTCTGGAATTTCACGGATGTGGAGGCAGTGTAAGGGCAGAGCAGCGGAGGGAAAGCAGGGTAAAAGCGGATTGAGTAACGGATTGAAACAGGAGAGAGATGGTTTGTGAAAGAGTTTTCAGCGTTGTGGGTTTGGCATCCGGGAGAAGCGGGATTTGCCGGTCGACAGGTGAGAGTCTTAGGCAAGTAAGAGGATTGATGCATTTATGAGTATATACGATACATTAAATAAGGAACAGAAAGAGGCGGTACTGACCACCGAGGGGCCGCTGTTGCTGCTGGCAGGAGCTGGCTCCGGCAAGACCAGGGTGCTGACCCATCGGATCGCGTACCTGATTGACCAGATGGGGGTGAATCCCTGGAATATCCTGGCCATCACCTTCACCAATAAGGCGGCGGGAGAGATGCGGGAGAGGGTAGACCAGATCGTGGGTTTCGGCGCGGACCAGGTGTGGGTGTCCACTTTCCATTCCACCTGTGTGCGTATTCTGCGCAGATATATAGATAAGCTGGGGTATGACAACCACTTTACCATCTATGACACGGACGATCAGAAATCCATCATCAAAGACGTGTGCAAGAGGCAGATGATCGACACCAAGACTTTGAAGGAGCGGTCGGTGCTGTCCGCCATCTCCTCCGCCAAAAATGAACTGCTCTCCCCCACGGAATATGAACTGCAGGCCATGGGAGATTTTCAGAAAAAAAAGATAGCAGCATGCTATAAGGAGTATCAGCGGGAACTGAAAAAGAGCAATGCGCTGGATTTTGACGATCTGCTGGTTATGACGGTGGAACTGCTGAAAAGCTGTCCGGAGGTGCTGAACCAGTATCAGGAGAGATTTCGCTATATCATGGTGGACGAGTATCAGGACACCAACACGGCGCAGTTTGAACTGATAAGGCTGTTGGCGGACAAGTACCGCAATCTCTGCGTGGTGGGCGACGACGACCAGTCCATCTACAAGTTCCGGGGGGCGAATATCCGTAATATTCTGGATTATGAGAAAGTGTACCCGGAGGCAAAAGTTATCAAGCTGGAGCAGAATTACCGATCCACCGGCAATATACTGGATGTGGCCAATGCAGTAATCCGCAACAATCGAGGGCGCAAGGAAAAAACGCTTTGGACGGCGAAAGAGCAGGGAAGCAGAATCCATTTCCGGCAGTTTGACAACGGCTATGAAGAGGCAGAATATATTTCCGACGATATCGCTGCCCGGGTGCGGAAGGGCCAGGCGCACTATGGTGACTGTGCCATTCTTTATCGCACCAACGCCCAGTCCCGGGCGCTGGAGGAACGTCTGGTGGTGGACGGTATGCCCTACAAGGTGGTGGGCGGCATCAATTTCTACGCGCGCCGGGAGATCAAGGATATTCTGGCCTACCTGAAGACCATCGACAACGGCAGGGACGACCTGGCCGTGAAGCGGATTATCAATGTGCCCAAACGGGGCATCGGCAATGCCACACTGGACAAGATACAGAGTTATGCGGATATGCGGGGTATCACGTTCTACCAGGCACTGGAGCAGATGGACCAGATCACCAGCCTGGGCAGGGCGGCGGCCAAGCTGGAACCCTTTGTGAAGATGATCCAGGTGTTCAAGGCCAAGGCGAAATATTATGGCATCGTGGATATGATTCATGAGATCATGGACACCATAGACTATGGGGCATATTTGCAGGACCTGGACGATGAGGACGCCAATGACCGAATGGAGAATGTGGAGGAATTTCTGAACAGGGCCGTGTTCTACGAACAGACCCATGACGAGATTTCCCTGAGCGAGTTTTTGGAAGAGATTGCGCTGGTGGCCGATATCGACAGCCTGGAGAATGGTGCGGACCGTATCGTGCTGATGACGCTGCACAGTGCCAAGGGACTGGAATTCCCCTGTGTGTATCTGGCAGGCATGGAGGACGGACTGTTTCCCAGCTATATGTGCATCAGTTCAGACGATCCCGGGGATCTGGAGGAGGAGCGCAGGCTGGCCTATGTGGGGATCACCAGGGCCCGGGAGGAATTGACTCTGACCTGTGCCCGCAGCCGCATGATCCGAGGGGAAAATCAGTATAATCCCGTGAGCCGGTTTGTACAGGAGATCCCCCGGGAACTGATGGACAATACGCCGCCCCAAACCAGGGCCATGGAGCCGGGGGATTTCCGCCCCAAAGCCATCCTGCGGCCCAGGGTGACACCCAAGGAGAACAAGCCCTATATTGCCCAGGGTATCGGCGGCCTGAACAAGATCGCCGGAATCACCAAAGGGGACAGCATGGAGACTCTGGGAGAACTGGAGTACCGGGAAGGAGACCGGGTCCGCCACCTGAAATACGGAGAGGGTACGGTGCTGCAGATTGCCAAGGAGCCCAGGGATTACAAGGTCACGGTGACCTTTGAAAAGGCCGGGCAGAAAATCATGTACGCTTCTTTTGCAAAACTAAAAAAAGTGTAGTAAATTGATTGGGTTTGTGGTATAATAAATCAAAAGCATCGCATTTTATTTGTTGAATGGAATATGCGCCGGGGCGCATGGAAACAAGGCAGCAATACTTAATAACATATCAGAAAGGATGACTGTGATATGAATATGACAGAATTAAAGAAATTGGGCGAACTGCTGGGCAGCAAGAAGGAAGAAGACAAGAAGGGCAATACACTGGTGTGGGTCCTGGCCATCATCGGCGCGGTGGCTGCTGTGGCCGCTATCGCTTATGCGGTGTACCGCTACTTTACCCCCACTTATCTGGAGGACTTTGAAGATGAGTTCGAGGACGAGTTTGAGGATGAGGACGACGAGGAAGACATCTTCGAAGATGAAGGAGAGAACTAATACGGAGTGACGCGATGCCGCAGACAGACTGCGGTATGCGGGTAGGGGTAATCATGAAAAAAGGACAGGTGTATATCGGAATTGTGGAACGTGTGGAGTTTCCGAACAAAGGCATAGCAAGGGCCGGGGAGGAGACCTGCGTGGTGAAGAACAGCCTGCCCGGACAAAAGATTTCTTTTCTTGTAAACAAAGTGCGACATGGGAAGGCGGAAGCCCGGCTTCTGGAGGTGTTGGAAACATCCTCTCTGGAAACCGGAGAACCGTGTTCCCATTTTGGCTTGTGCGGAGGCTGTACGTATCTGTCCCTGCCCTATGAGGAGCAGCTGCGGATCAAGGAGCGGCAGGTGAAGGAGATGTTGGACCGGGCACTGGAGGGGCAGCAGGAACCCTGGCGGTGGGAGGGCATCAAGGGAAGCCCCCGGCCTTATGCCTACCGCAACAAGATGGAATTTTCCTTCGGGGACGAAGTAAAGGATGGTCCCCTGTCCCTGGGTATGCATAAACGGGGCAGCATGTATGATGTGGTGCATGTGAAAGACTGCAAAATTGTGGATGAGGATTACCGAAGGATTTTGTGCGGCACATTGGCCTATTTTCGGGAGCAGGGCACCAGCTTCCACCACAAGATGCGGCATCAGGGATTTCTGCGGCATCTGCTGGTGAGAAAAGCTGCCAGGACGGGGGAGATTCTGGTGGCTTTGGTGACTTCTTCTCAGGCTCCTGCGGACGGTGTCTATGGGCAGCCGGGAGATTCGGAAGAGATTCGGAAGCTGACGGCAGGCTATCGGGAATGTCTGCTTCAAATGCAGGAGCGGGGAGAGCTGAAAGGGACATTGACAGGTATTTTACATATTACCAATGACTCTTTGGCGGACGTGGTACAGAGCGATCACACCGAGATTCTCTATGGGCGTGACTACATCTATGAGGAACTGCTGGGACTGCGTTTCAGGATCTCGACTTTTTCCTTTTTCCAGACCAATACCTACAGCGCGGAAGTGCTGTATGAGACGGCCAGGGAATATGTGGGGGAACTGGAGGGCGGAAAGCTGCTTTATGATCTGTACAGCGGTACCGGCACCATTGCCCAACTGATGGCGGCGGCAGCAGACCGGGTAATCGGCGTGGAGATTGTGGAGGAGGCTGTGGAGGCTGCCAGGGAGAACGCGGCGCTGAACGGCCTGGGGAACTGCGCGTTTATTGCCGGGGATGTGCTGAAGGTGCTGGACGGTCTGACGGAGAAGCCGGATATGATCATCCTGGACCCGCCCCGGGACGGCATCCATCCCAAGGCACTGCCTAAGATCATCGGCTATGGTGTGGAGCGGATTGTCTATATCTCCTGCAAGCCCACCAGCCTGGCCCGAGACCTGGAAGCGTTTCTGGAGGGCGGATATCATGTGGAGAGGGCTGTGGCGGTGGATCAGTTTCCTTGGACGGCGAATGTGGAAAGTATCGTGTTGCTTTCAAAACTTAAATCAAATAAGTTTAAGCATATTAATGTGGAATTAGAGATGGATGAACTTGATTTGACGGCGGCGGAGAACAAAGCAATTTATTAGGAAATCAAGGATTATGTTCTGAAGCAAAGCGGATTGAAAGTCAGCAACTTGTATATTGCACAGGTAAAGCAGAAATGCGGTATTATTGAGAGAGCAAATTATAACCTGCCAAAATCGGAAAATTCCAGACAACCGAAATGCCCACCAGAGAAAGAAGCTGCTATAAGGGAAGCGTTGGAACATTTTAAGATGATACAGTAAGGAAGGTGTAAACGAAAGATGGCAAATAATATTAATATGCGTCGAGTGCAGGTACGGATTCAGGAAATGTTTCAAGGTAAAATCGACATGGCAGATATTCCTAATGATACAAATGGACATTTTGAAACGAGAGCCTTAGCGGCATTTGCATTAATAATGACATCTGGCCTTGAAGTGTCGCAGGCGAGTGTTCATGTTACAGATGGTTACCATGATATGGGAATTGATGCGATATATTTGGATGAAACTCAGAAAAAATTATTTATTGTTCAAAGTAAATGGCGATCAGACGGAGGCGGTTCCATTACTCAAGACGAAATGTCTAATTTTGTTCAAGGAGTTCAGAGAGTATTGGAAGAGGATTTGGCAGGTTCAAATGCTAAAATAATGGCAAAGAGTATTGATATAGATGTGGCCTTAACGCAAATGGGGTATCAAATACATGCCATATTTATACATACAGGAAATCAAAATGCAAATGATTATATATTGCGCCCAATTTTGCAGCTGATGGGAAAAACAAATGATGAGATAAGTACGATTTTATTGTTTGACGAGCTTAATTTTAAGGATATATATACTTTTTTGGCGAATGGGCAAGAGCAGCTGGGAATTAATATTGATGATGTTATTTTATCCAATTGGGGAAAAGTGGATGTTCCTTTTGTTTCTTATTACGGAACTATTTCAGCAGCAACAGTAGGTGAATGGTATAAAAATTATGGAAATGCTTTGTTCGCAAAAAACATTCGATTTTATAAGGGAAATACAGATGTAAATGAAGGTATGAAAAAAGTCCTTTTACAAGAGGGCGTTATCTGAGGACATTACTAAAACACCATATAAGGCATTAATGAATCGATCGACAAATTCATATGCACTTTTAAATTCTGTTTTATATATGAGAGAAGCTGAGCAATGTTTGCAAGATAAGAAAGAGCATGTAAATAACAATAGGGAACGTCTGGTCTGCATTCATGCTAATAGGTTTATTTTACATTTTATTTTGAGGGATAAAGGACAAGATGCGAATTTTAACATGTGTGTTATAGATAAAGATAGTATCCCAAATAGTGTAATCTCTTTGGTTGATGTACTTGTAGATCAAACAACACAATTTATGGATGAACTTTTTCCAGAGTCTTATCCTGCCAATATTTTTAAAAATTCAACAAAGTGTAAGCAACTTGAAGAGAAACTTAATGCTGTCATCCATGATTAAGGAATAGATTAAAGGAGAGCGCTTATGGATAAACGAAAGCACATGGGAAAAGATAAAGAGGGAGTGATTTTTCCTGTTGCTCCAAATCTTTTTGAAATGAGTGATAGTTATTTGCAATTTATAGAAGAAATCAAGAAAGAGATTCAAAAGCAGAGAGTTTCCGTTGTAATGAACGCCAATACAAGCATGATTTGCCTTTACTGGAATATTGGCAGGGCTATTTTGAAAAAACAAGAGGAAGAGGGATGGGGTGCAAAGGTTATTGACCGTATGTCAAAGGATCTGAAAATTGCTTTTCCAGAAATGTCCGGCTTTTCTCCACGTAATATTAAGTATATGCGAAAATTTGCCCAGTGTTGGGGGGATTATGAAATTGTGCAACGGGTCGTTGCACAAATACCATGGCGGACAAATATTACTTTGATGGATAAATTAAAAATACAGGAAGAACGCATATGGTATGCTGGTAAAACAAGAGGAAAAAAGAGGCCGTTGTTTCAAAACCATGCAGTATCGTTGTGTGAAGATGAGAATGGAAGATTTATATCTTATGATGAAGCTCATTACATATGTGGAATATTAAATTCTAATCTTGTCAGAGAATATATGATGAATTCGTCTGATTCTCGTTCTTTTCCCATAAGACCTAGAGTTAAAATTCCAAAATATGATAAAACCAATAAAATTCATAAAAGGATTGCATTTTTGAGTAAAAGGGCACATGAGTGTTATAGTGATGATAGAGAAATAGCTAAAATATTAAATGAGCTGGATGAATTATACTTAAATTTGATTGAATAATGATTATGATGCCATTTCCTAATTTTAGGAGTATGGCTGGCGCGGCGAATGCAAAGACCTGCATGAATAGCTATAAGGCAGGGGTTTATTTTTAAAAAACAGGAATCTGGTATTTAACTTTCACTTTTACCGGATCCCGTTATTACAGCGAATCCCAGCTCCCCATGACCGGAGGAATACAGACATTTAAGGAACCTGGGATTCGAGCTTTCGGTAATAAAAGAAATTTAAAACTATGCCGCCGATTTAGATTACATCCGCCATATATAAAGAAGCAATAAGCAGATAGCAAGGGTAGATGCCGCGTTACAACCCGGGGGTGAAAAAGGGTATGATTTTGATGAAAATCATTCTATATCTATTATGTGAACCCTGGACAGACATCTGCCCCCAAACAACTAGTTACGTAAGTCTGCTTCCTGACAAAAAAGAAGTAGCGATATGTTGAAGAGACGATCGGAAAAAGTATGACCCGCAAGAGCGGAGATAAAGAAGCGTGATGGAATATAATGCAATATAAATGTGAAATTTTGGAGGATTCTAATGGAAATAAAAAGAATAGATTACGATTTTTCTGTTTGTAAAGTGAAAGATTTTTCGATGACAGATCCTTCGCAGCCGTTTTATTTTACAGGCAGAACAGATGAAGAAAATTCGCTGGTGTGTATAACGGAACATGTTCCCCCAAATGTAACAGAGCGGGATGACGGTTGGAAGGCCTTCAGAATACAGGGAATTTTGGATTTTTCTTTGATTGGTATACTCTCTGAGATATCATCTTTAATGGCACAAAATGGTATTGGTATTTTTGCGATATCGACTTATAATACCGATTATGTTCTGGTGAAAAAAGAAAATTATGAAAAGGCATTGCAGGTGCTTTTGAAAGCAGGTTATCAGATTGTCTGATAAAGTCCTGTAAACAGTCCTTTGGGGGCTTCTACGGTCCTTTTTTCTACTGCAGCATGGGTTTTAAGAACCAGAAATCAGATGGGTCACAGGACAGACCGTATTCAGGGCAAATCCAGCCATTCTGATTTCTGAAGCAATTTTGCTGTAAAGATTTGTGACAATGGAGTTAAGGCGGAAGTATAAAACGCTGCGTCGGATAGCCAAATTCAACCAGTAGTTCTGCTTCCGCGAAGCCAAGATTTTCCCATGTCTTTCGGTAGCCGGTATCTGCTTTATCATTCTCTCTGAAAGTCGTGACACTAATCTGTGTGGAACGTGCAAGTTCATACAACGCCTTTTCGCAAAACGCTTTTGCGATTCCTTTTTTTCGATACTGCGGGTGTACTCCAAGGAAGTCAATGTTTCCCGTTTCCTCATGAAATGCCATAATTCCGATTGCCGTATCGGCATCTCTCAAAATCAATGCCCGTTTATTTTTGATATACTCCTGTAACTGTTCAAGATATTGCACCTCGTCCAAATATGGGAAACCATCAATGACAAGATGGACCAGTTCCATCCATTTGGGGATATCTTCCTGTGCTGCAAAGATGATTTTATTCTGCCAGTCCTTTTCGCCTGAATTTGCAGGGGTTTCATTTAAAACATATCTTAGCTGCAATGGATAAAATACTTTTTCTGCCCTGTACTGGTTAGGAGATTTTTTATACATGGCTTTGAAAGCATCTGTAAAGGACTGCTGGCTCTCATAGCCGGCAGAAAGTGCAATTTCAAGGATGGGATGGTCAGAAAAGACAAGCAGCTTTGCGGCTTCTGTCAGCTGGCGGCGTCTGACGTAAGTTTGGACTGTCAGGCCTGCTGTATTAGTAAACATTCGGTGTAAGTGATATTTTGAATAATGGACAGCCCCTGCAACTGTTTCAAGATCCAGCTTTTCGTGCAGGTGGTTTTCGATATAGTCGATTGCTGCCATTACATTTTTGATATTTCCCGGCATTGCCGTCTCCTTTCCTGTGACATGATAGAAGGATATTCGGTTCTGAGAAAATCTCCAAAAACATGATATTCGTTTCTATTTGGAAATTCTGTATTCCCGCGGCGTGCAGTTATAGAAACGTTTGAATACTTTAGAAAAATTGCTGGGGCTGTCAAAACCGCAGGATGCTGCAATTTCCGATATACTGTATGCCGGATTCTTTAACAGCATTTCGGCTCCACGCATAATCCGGTATTTTAGCAGATACTGGATGGGAGAAAGCTGAATGATTTTTTTAAAGCAGCGCAGACTTTCCCGTTCGCTGATATGGGCGGCAGCTGAGATTTCCGCCAGGGAGATATCCCCGGAAAAATTATCGTGAATGAATGTCAGCATTTTTCTGATGCGAAGATTATCCTGATCCGGAGGGGGATTTTGAATCTTGATCTGTGGATGAAATTCCCCATATAAAAAAAGACAGATGCGGGATAAATTTTCCCGCACAGTAAATTCATATCCGTAACGATCGTTCGCAAGCGCATCAAACGCGCGGCCAAACCAGTCAGCCACGTTTTTATTGTTCTCTTCCTTTATGACATAATGGGAGAAACTGCTGCAGGTTAATAACGGCTGCATATATTTTTTTGCAAATACAAGCTCCTCATTTCCTGTAATGAGGGCCGGACTAAAGACAAGGGAATGCAGTCTGCATTCCACGACAGCCGCGGCGTAATGAAGAATATTTGAGCTGATAACGATACAGTCGCCTTTTTCCAGAAGAAATGATTGGGAAGGTATTTTTATTCTCATTTGCCCGGTTTCTATGTATATAATTTCCATTTCCTCATGCCAGTGCCAGGGGATAATGTCTTCCGATCTGTCCGTATGGCGGGAGGAATATCCGGCACAGGGAAATTCAAGGTTTCCATGGGGCTGAAGCTCTTTTGATATTTTATTCAGGTTTAATCCGCATTCCTGCAATGCCATATGCTGGTTTCTCCTTTCGTCTGGCGCTTTTTTTATATTATATGTCCAAAAATATATTGTTTCAAGGACTATTTGACGGTATTCTTTTAATAAGAAATAAACCAGTTATTGTATACAGACACAGGAGGACGCTAAAATGATTCATTTGCTGTTAATTACTATTTATCTCGCTTTTATCAGTCTGGGTCTTCCGGATTCCCTTTTAGGTTCCGCATGGCCGGCCATGTATCGGGAGTTTTCTGTACCTGTTTCCTATGCAGGCGGGATTTCCATGATTATCGCTGTCGGGACGATTATTTCCAGCCTGCAAAGTGACAGATTGACCAGAAAATTTGGAACGGGAAAAGTTACGACCGTCAGTGTGCTCATGACGGCTGCCGCATTGTTCGGATTTTCAGTCAGCCATTCCTACGCCGCATTATGCTTCTGGGCGATTCCTTACGGGCTCGGAGCGGGAAGTGTAGACGCTTCTTTAAATAATTATGTTGCACTCCATTATGCAAGCAGACATATGAGCTGGCTGCATTGTATGTGGGGTGTCGGCGCTTCCCTTGGCCCATACATCATGGGGTATGCGCTGACCGGAGGACAGGGATGGAATATGGGATACCGGTATGTCGCCGTTCTTCAGACTGCACTGACCATACTATTGATTTTCAGTCTGCCGCTATGGAAAAAGCCGGGAAATATGGATACAGGGCAGGCAGATGCGGAGGCGGAAACCAAACCGCTTTCTCTGCTCCAGATTGTTAAAATTCCAGGGGCGAGGGAAGTCATGGTTACATTTTTTTGCTACTGCGCCGTGGAACAGACGACTGGTCTTTGGGCAAGCAGTTATCTTGTGCTGCGTCAGGGATTATCAGCAGATACTGCCGCCGGATTTGCAAGCCTGTTTTTTATTGGAATTACAGCCGGCAGGGCCTTTAGCGGGTTTTTGACAATGAAACTGAAGGATACACAAATGGTACGGCTTGGACTGGGACTTATTTTGTGCGGTATTGTGCCTGTACTTTTGCCACTCGGCAGTACGGGAGTTCTGTCAGGGCTAATTTTGATTGGATTGGGCTGTGCCCCGATCTACCCGTCCATCATACATTCCACACCGGAACATTTTGGCGCAGCCAGGTCACAGGCTATGATCGGCGTACAAATGGCATCTGCATATGCGGGAACCTGTCTTATGCCTCCGTTTTTCGGGATTCTTGCAAATCATATCAGCGTTTCCCTGTTTCCGGTTTATTTGCTGGCCATATTGGTTCTGATGACGGTTATGTATGAAAAAATGTTATCGAAGGTGAGAAACATTTCATTACAATTTTAGAGCAATTTGTTACAACAGAATTGCCCATTTTGCCGGCTTTTGATATGATAGTAACAGTTCATCCCTGCATCTTCCTGCCCGTGTACCGCGGACAAGAAGCACGCGGTGTCTGCCTTATGAAAATTCCGGATAAAAAACGCTTATGAAAACAAGTTTTCAACGCCTTTTTCGTCCGGAATTTTCGCAAAGCCAAACGGTTACATATTATATTAAAAGCGTGGTGAGTTAGAATGATCAAATTTGCAGTTTGTGATGATGAGCCTCATATGGTTCAGGAAATAGGAACCCGGATTTCAAACTATATGCATGAAAGGCGAATTGCTTCCTATTGCATTGAAAACTTTACAAGTGGCTGTTCTTTACTGGAAAGCGGCTGTGAATTTGATGTGATTTTTCTGGATATTCAAATGGAACGGCCCAATGGGATGGAAACTGCCAGAATACTCCGGCAGAGAAAGAATAACAGTCTGCTTATTTTTGTGACGGTTTTGAAAGATTATGTACTTGAAGCTTTTGAAGTGGAAGCATATGACTATTTCATTAAGCCATTTGACAGAAGCCATTTCGAAAGAACCATGGACAGGGCAATCAGAGCTTTACAACAGCGGGAGTCCGGAAGAATCGTTGTCTGGCGGGGAGCTGCCTGTGAAGTTATTTCGCTGTCGAAAATTGTATACTGTGAGGTACAGGGACGAAAAATATACATCCATCAGAATGATGGGAAAATAATCGATTACTATGACAAAATGGAGGCTTTGGAGCAGCGTATGGACGGGCGGTTTTTCCGGTGCCACAGAAGCTACCTTGTTAATCTCGAATATGTCCGCGGCAGTGATGCGGGACAGGTTCTGCTGACGCTGGGGATTAAAATCCCTGTTTCCAGGCTGCGCGAACGGGATCTGACGCAGGCCCTCCTGCGTTACATGAAAGAGGGGAATGGAGGACATAAAAACTGCTGATTCTCGCATGGAAGGATATCTGTGGTGTGGAGGAATTCCATACTTAAAAAAGTAAAAAAAACACGGGCGGCCGCAATAGAAAAGAAACCTGCGGCCGCCTGTTTTTTAAATCATGCATGTTTCTTCCAGAGGAGGAAAAAATACCTTGAAATTTGACGGAAACAAGTATATTATTACACTAGGCAGAAATTTGATTTTCGTCAATTATATTTATAATGGAGGACAGCAAAATGACTAATTCAACACAAACGTCAGCTATGAAGCGGATTAACACACTGCTTGATGACAACAGCTTTGTTGAAGTCGGAGCGTACATCACTGCCAGAAGTACAGACTTCAATATGCAGGCGCAGGAAACTCCTTCTGACGGCGTCGTAACTGGTTACGGCACAATCGAAGGTGCGCTTGTATACGTGTACAGCCAGGACGCTTCCGTAATGGGCGGCTCCGTAGGCGAGATGCATGCAAAAAAAATTGAGAACCTCTATGGCATGGCCATGAAGATGGGCGCTCCCGTGGTGGGCCTCATTGACTGTGCAGGCTTACGTTTGCAGGAGGGCATGGATGCTCTCAATGGCTTTGGAAAACTTTACACCTGCCAGGCCCTGGCGTCCGGCGTAATTCCGCAGATTCAGGCTGTATTCGGAAGCTGCGGCGGCGGTATGGCAGTGGCTTCTGCGATGGCAGATTTCACATTTATGGAGGAGAAGGCAAAATTATTTGTGAATTCTCCCAATGCTCTGGAGGGTAACAGTGCTGATACTTCCAGTGCCAAATTCCAGAGCGAGGAGGCAGGCAATGTATGTATGACAGGCCCGGAGGAGGAAATCCTCTCCACAATCCATACACTGGTTTCTGTTCTCCCGGCAAATAACGAGGATGATATGTCCTACGACGAGTGTGAGGATGACTTAAACAGAATCTGTGAAGGCCTCGAAAACTGTGCGGGCGATACCGCTCTGGCTCTTGCCATGATTTCCGACGACAGTTTTTATATGGAAATGAAGAAGAGCTATGCCCCCAATATGGTAACAGCTTTTATCCGTTTAAACGGGACTACTGTCGGCTGTGTGGCAAACCGTAAGGAATCCTATGAGGACGGCGAAAAGACAGCAGAGTATGACAGCAGCCTGACCGCACAGGGATGTGAGAAGGCAGCAGACTTTGTGAATTTCTGTGATGCTTTCAATATCCCGGTTCTTACTCTTGTGAATGTAAATGGTTATAAGGGCTGCAAGTGTACAGAAAAGAAGATTGCAAAGGCGGCTGCACGTCTGACCCACGCGTTTGCAGGCGCGGATGTTCCGAAGGTAACTGTAATCGCGGGCCAGGCTTTTGGCACGGCTGGTCTTACAATGAACAGCAAGTCCATTGGCGCAGACATTGTTTATGCATGGAAGAACGCTTCCATCGGCATGATGGATGCCGTTCCGGCTGTTAAGATCATGTACGCAAAGGAAATCGCGGAATCCGACAATGCAGGCGCGCTGATCAATGAAAAGGCAGCAGAGTACAGTGCAATGCAGGCAAGCGCACTGGCAGCGGCAAAGAGAGGCTATGTGGATGACATCATTGATGCGGCCGATACAAGAAAGCGCGTGATCGCAGCATTTGAAATGTTGTTTACAAAGAGAGAGGATCGTCCGTCCAAGAAACACGGAACGGTCTAAGACGAGGTGGCAGATATATGAAACAGAATATTAAAAGAAGCTGGCTTGCTCTTTGCATGGCAGTATGTCTGTTTGCTCTGGCGGGCTGCTCACAGGCGGCAGAAACAAAAGAGGAGATTGATCCGTCCATTCTGATGACTCTCCAGCAGGGCACACAGCAGTATCTGGATCTGTTCAGCTCCA
>ERZ808054.287-NODE-287-length-57290-cov-4.881985_pt1 | contig 57290 bp, 49 predicted proteins | sample MGYA00380201_ERZ808054 | MGnify/ENA primary metagenome ERZ808054 (study PRJEB31490, sample SAMN06133419) | mouse gut metagenome | isolation source: Z5_2 | host: mice | place: China: Chengdu | collected 2015-05 ... | reverse complement strand
CCTTGGTGTTAAATTGTAACAATAATTTCTGCTTCGAAAACCGAGTACTATCTACGTAAAAACTGAGGAGTCTGTGTTTTAAGAAAATTTTATCTGTTAATTAATTCTATTCAGATTTTTATATTCCGACGGCGTGCAATTTTTCGCAGCTTTAAAAATCCGGTTAAAGGTAGATAAACTGTTGAATCCAGAACGCATTGCAACCTCTGTGATGGAAATATCAGGTTCAATTAACAACCGTTCCGCATAGGCAATGCGTTTTTGGGTAAGGTATTGATAGCAGGACATATTGGAAAATTGTTTAAACAGGCGGGTAAAGTGGAATTTGGAAAAGCCTGCCAGATCAGCCAGTTGTTCTACGGTAATATTTTCTGTGCAGTGGTCCGTGATATAGTTGCACACCATCATAAATTTTTCGATGTATTCATGCTGTTTATTCCGGGTGATACCGGGGAATTTGGCATTTGCATTAAAGCTGGTACGTCCTAATGTGGCAAAAAAACGGATCATCATCGAATAAATGCAAGCTTCTGAAAAGGGCATGGGATTATCGTATTCCTGAATAATTTCATGCAAGTAAGTTTGTAATTGTTTGTTCAGATCAGGATATTCTTCTTTAGTGATCAGGGTATAGGGATGGAGCATGGGAATCAGAGAATCCATTGCGTTTACGCTGCAGATCAGACCATAATCAAAAAGCATGATAAGCCGCTCGCCGGAAGGCGGAGCAATCAATTCATGGAGCGTTCCGGGCGGTGTGATCCAGATATCCCCCTCATGAAAAGTGTGGGGAACATTGTCAATAACCACCGTATATTCTCCCTTTACAGGCATAATGATTTCCAGTGCTGTATGCCAGTGGACAGGGAAGTTTTCTGCCTCACAGTTATGATACAGGTTCAGTCCATCTATGGCATCATAAGCTACTGTCTCGTGGATTCCGTTTAATATCTTGATCATCAGCTACATTCCTTTGTGATAAAAATACTTGTTTTTTTCATCTTAATGCGGATATCAGATTTTGACAAGTTCTTTCGCAATATCTGACAAGAAGAGAACAAAAAATAGGGAGATAAAAAAAGCAGATTAAAATATAATTTTTGTATATTGGAAAAGGAGCACCATAAGGACACGAATAAAAAAACAGGAGGGTATGTATGGAACTGGTAAGGGATGAGGCAAAGATAGAAGTATACAGAAAACGTGCGCGGGACCTGGTGGGGCAGATGACGCTGGAGGAAAAGGCATTCCAGACTATAAACAATGCGGCAAAGATCGAGAGACTGGGTATCAAGGCATATAATTGGTGGAATGAAGCTTTGCATGGAGTAGCACGGGCAGGGGTGGCAACAGTATTTCCTCAGGCAATTTCGTTGGCGGCAACATTTGATGAGGATTTTATAGAGCAGGTTGCAGACGCCATTTCCACGGAAGGGCGGGCGAAATTTAACCTGCAGCAAAAATATGATGATACGGATATTTATAAAGGGCTTACTTTCTGGTCTCCCAACGTGAATATTTTCAGAGATCCCAGATGGGGCAGAGGGCATGAAACCTTTGGAGAGGATCCTTACCTGACCTCAAGGATGGGTGTACGCTTTGTGGAAGGTCTGCAGGGACATGATGAGAATTATATGAAAGCAGCGGCATGTGCCAAGCATTTTGCCGTGCACAGCGGTCCTGAGGATCTGCGCCACAGCTTTAATGCAGTGGTAAGCAAACAGGATCTGTACGAGACCTATCTTCCGGCATTTAAAGCCTGTGTACAGGAGGGAAAGGTAGAAGCGGTGATGGGCGCTTATAATCGTACTAATGGGGAACCCTGCTGCGGCAGTAAGACCTTGCTTCAGGATATTTTGCGGAAGGAATGGGGATTTCAGGGGCATGTAGTGTCCGATTGCTGGGCGATTAAGGATTTCCATGAAGGGCATGGTGTTACCGATGGGGCTATGGAATCAGCAGCCATGGCTATGAACAACGGATGTGACCTGAATTGCGGGCAGTTATTTGCCTATCTGGCAGAAGTAGTGAAGCGGGGGCTGGTGTCTGAAGAGAGGCTGGATGAAGCGCTGGTGAACCTGTTTACGACAAGAATGAAGCTTGGTGTATTTGATGGAAAGGGAAGCACGCCTTATGACGACATTCCTTATACTGTGGTGGACTCTGAGGAAATGAAGGCACTAAATTTGCAGGCGGCAGAGAAGTGTATCACATTGCTCAAGAATGAAGGCAACCTGCTTCCTCTGGATAAATCAAAGCTTAAGACCATCGGTGTGATCGGACCCAATGCAGACAACCGTAAGGCATTGGTTGGAAATTATGAAGGAACGGCATCCAGATATTATACTGTTTCTGAAGGGATCCAGGAGTATGTGGGAAATGAAGTGAGAGTCCTTTGTTCGGAAGGGTGCCATTTATATAAAGATAAAGTCAGTGATTTAAGCCAGGGCAGCGACCGGCTTGCGGAAGTAAAGGGAATTTGTGATGCAAGTGATGTGGTAATTTTATGTCTGGGGCTTGATGCAGGACTGGAAGGAGAGGAAGGGGATCAGGGCAATCAGTATGCCAGCGGTGACAAGCCGGGGCTTGATCTCCCCGGTAAGCAGCAGGAGCTTTTGGAAACAGTATATGGATGTGGAAAGCCTGTCGTGCTGGTGCTTTTATCAGGAAGTGCATTGGCAGTTACCTGGGCGGATGAACACATTCCGGCAATCGTGCAGGGCTGGTATCCCGGTGCACAGGGTGGAAATGCCATTGCAAGAGTCCTGTTTGGCAATAAGAATCCGGAAGGAAGGCTGCCGGTTACTTTTTACAGGTCAACGGAGGAGCTTCCTGAATTCACAGATTATTCCATGAAGGGAAGGACCTACCGCTATATGGAAACAGAAGCCCTTTATCCTTTTGGGTATGGGTTGTCTTATACGGATTTCACATATAGCAATGTTTCTGCATCGTCAGAGATGGCAGGAGAAGAAGGAATTACAGTTCAGGTGGCAGTAACCAACACTGGCTCTGTGGAAGGAACAGAAACGGTTCAGGTTTATGTTAAAGCGCAGAGAGAAAGCACGCCCAATGCGCAGCTTAAGGGAATCCGCAAGGTCACATTAAAACCTGGGGAGAGCAGGGAAGTTGATATCAAATTACCATTGAGTGCATTTGCACTATATGATGAACAGGCAGTCAACCGTGTGGCAGCAGGGGAATATCTGGTGTATGTAGGCGGAAGCCAGCCGGATAGCAGGAGTGTGAAGCTGACCGGAAAGAAACCGGAAATGCTGCGGGTAAGGGTTCAACAGGAGTATGTTTTAAACTAGATATGATCAGGAAGGATAAGAGCAGGGGAAATCTCCCCTGCTCGATTAATTGTTAGAAGATGAAACAATTGCCCACCGCATTTTTGTAGATCGCGCCCGGTTGTTTCTGGCACATTCTTCAGCAGAAGGTCGGATCACATCTTTGGCAATATCAGAATAAATGCCCATATTGAAAAATTCCTTAAAGGATTTCTTTACCAAACGGTCTTCTCCAGAGTGGAAAGTTAAAATGGCGATCCTTCCGCCGGGAGCCATGACAGAAGGGAGCTTTTGCAAAAAGGAATCCAGTACTTCAAATTCACTGTTTACGTCAATGCGGAGAGCCTGAAATACTCTGGCACAGGATTTTTTAACAGTGTCTTTTTGTTCTTCTTTTGGAAGAAAGGATAAAGCCTGTGTTATGAGCTCCGTAAGCTGGGTGGTGGTTTCAACGGGCTTGCTTTTCCGAAGGGCAGAAGCGACGGACTTTGCAATTTCTTTTGCATAAGGTTCATCGGAATTTTCCACAAACATCCATTCCATTTCCTGTTGGGTAAGTTCTTTTAAACGCCCGGCAGCAGATATGCCGGTATTTGGATTCAGGCGCAAGTCCAAGGGTCCTTCATTTTTGTAGGAAAAACCTCGTGCAGGATTATCAAGCTGCATGGAAGAGACACCAAGATCGGCAAGCAGGAACTGAAAAGGTCCATATTTGGCAGCCACTTGGTCGATGTTAGAAAAATTATCCGGGATGACAGTAAGGATTTCTTCTCCATACCCCAGATTTTCCAGCCGTTTTTTTGTCTTTACGATTTCAAAAGGGTCAATATCCAGCGCATATAAATGCCCGGTGCCTTTTAAGCATTCCAATATTTTCTGGCTGTGTCCGCCATATCCCAAGGTGGCATCCAGACCAGTCTGCCCTGGCTGGATCTGTAAAAAATCCAAAACTTCTTCTACACAGATTGGGATATGCATTCCGGCAGGAGTGTTTCCCTTTTTGATGACCTTTTCAATGGTATCCTGGTATTTTTCAGGGTTTAATTCTTTATATTTTTCACTGTATGTTTTGGGGTAGGTTCCTTTGTAGCGGACCCGCCTTTTATGCGATAATGGTTCATTCATTTTATTTCCCTCCGAAAACAGATTAAGATGCTATATCATAAAAAGGATATCATAAACAGCGCTAAAATACTAATATATTATTGCGGGATAACGCTTTTAAGTGTTATCTTTTAATTTCCGGCGGCTTTGGGAAAACCTCTTTTATGTATGCTGAAAATATGTTATGATAAAATGAATATTAGGAGGAATGGCAAAGCAAAAACGAGGAGAGCCGGATATGAAAATTGTTGTATTGGAAAGAAACAGCGTGGGGTTAGACGTTTCAGTAGATGGAATCAGACAGTTTGGCGAGGTTACGGAATATGCCAACACCACGGCGGCTGATGTAAAGGAAAGGATCAGGGATGCAGAGGTTATTGTGGCAAACAAAGCGCCGCTTAATGCAGAAGTATTGAAGGAAGCAAAAGAGGTGAAGCTGATCTGTGAATTTGCCACAGGCTATGACAATGTTGACTTGGAATATTGCAAGAGCCGGAGTATTAAAGTGGCTAATGTAGTGAATTATTCCACGGATGCTGTAGCCCAGCATACATTTGCGCTTTGTCTGTATATCCTCGAAAAACTGCATCATTATGACGGATATGTAAAGTCAGGAGCCTATGCGGCACAGGACCGTTTTTCCAATTTTGATATCCCTTATACAGAGCTTGCAGGCAAGACATGGGGAATTGTGGGCATGGGGAATATCGGGAAAAAGGTTGCCGGGATTGCGCAGGCATTTGGATGTAAGGTGATCTTTTATTCTGCATCTGGCAACAGTACCTGCACTGATTACGAGAGAGTAGATTTTGAGACACTCCTTTCCCAGTCCGATTTTCTTTCCCTTCATTGCCCATTGAGTGATAAGACCAGGAACCTGATTGACTTGGATGCATTGAAAAAGATGAAAAAGAGCGCAATTCTGATCAATGTGGCGAGAGGTCCGGTGGTAAACGATGAAGCTCTTTATACAGCTTTATCAGAAGGCTATATTGCAGGGGCAGGTCTGGATGTGACCAGCACCGAGCCCATGAAGGAAAGTAACCCTTTAAGCAGGATTATGGACAGCAATAAGCTGATCATTACGCCTCATATGGCATGGGCAAGCATTGAAGCAAGGCAAAGATGTGTTTCCGAAACCTGTAAAAATATCGGGGCGTTTCTTCGCGGTGAGGACAGGAATATCGTACAAGGGTAATGGGCAGTGTGCTTTATGCTGCTTAAACTAATGAGGGCAATAATACAGAATAAGAATAAAATAGCAATGTACAAGTAAAAAGGAGGGTTTATGGGCGAGGCAAATTTAGTTCATGGTGAAATTGACGAGGTGGTTGCGCAATTTCAAACAGAAGGTAAGGCAGTAGAAAAAATGCCTTATGGGAATGGGCATATTAATGACACATTTTTAGTGGTATGCGAAACAGCGGAAGGTAAAGGAAAACGATATATTCTGCAAAAGATGAACCATTCCATTTTTAAGGCGCCTGAACAGCTGATGGAGAATGTGGTAAATGTGACAGGCTATCTTCGCAAAGTGATCGTATCGCAGGGAGGAGATCCGGAAAGGGAAACTCTGAATGTAGTAAAAACTGGAAATGGATCCAGTTTTTATGTGGACCAAAAAGGCGATTATTGGAGAATGTTTCTGTTTGTTGAAGGAACAGTATGCCTTGAAATGGTTGAAAGCGAAAAAGATTTTTACGACAGCGGAGTGGCATTTGGTAACTTCCAGAAAATGTTAGCTGACTATCCGGCAAAGACGCTTCATGAAACGATTCCGAATTTCCATAATACTCCGTCACGTTTTAAGGATTTCCAAAAAGCGGTGCAGGAGGATAAAATGGGCAGGGCTGTTTTGGCAAAAGAGGAAATAGCATTTGCTCTGGAAAGAGAGAGTGACACCAGAGTATTAACAGATCTGCTCCAGACAGGAGAACTGCCTCTGCGGGTTACACATAATGACACGAAGTTAAATAATATTTTGTTTGATGCAGATACCAAAAAGGCAATATGCATTATTGACCTAGATACGGTCATGCCAGGGCTTTCCCATTACGATTTTGGCGATTCCATCCGTTTCGGCGCGAGCACAGGGGCGGAGGATGAGAAGGACCTCAGCAAGGTTGAATTGGATCTGACCTTGTTCGAAGCTTTCACGAAAGGTTATCTGGAGGGCTGCGGCGGGAGTCTTACCGAAAAGGAGATAGAGATGCTCCCTATGGGTGCAAAACTGATGACTTATGAATGCGGCATTCGTTTCTTGGCGGATTTTCTGGTGGGCGATGTTTATTTTAAAATACACCGGGATGGACATAACCTTGACCGGGCAAGGACACAGTTTAAGCTGGTAAAGGATATGGAAGATAAGCGGGCGGATATGGTTGCCATCGTAGAGAAATATAAAAACATGTATTAATCAAAATCCCATCAGGCCTCAAGGCAGGATGGAATTTTTGATGCGCAGGGGCGCGGAAGGAAAATTGCTGTCAAGGCAGCACGCGCCCCGCGCGGCGATACTCGATTCAACTGAATCGTTTTTCTTTGCAGTTCTTCCGGTAGGCGGAAGCGGTCATGCCGCAGCTTTTGGAAAAGCACTGGGCAAAATAGCTTTGAGAAGAGAAGCCGGAATATTGTGCCACTTCCGTAATGCTGTAATTTGTATTTGCCAGCAGCTCTTTACTGGCCTTGATGCGGGTCTGGCACAGATAGCGGATCGGAGAACAGCCATAATGCAGTGTAAAAGCATGGACCATATAATATTTATTCAAATGAGAAAGCTCTGCGAGGGAATCTAAAGTAATATTTTGTATATAGTTGGCTTCAATGTATCGTTTGATCTTAACGCATTCTTTATTGGTCTGGACGGCAGATGCCACATCAAAGGCAAAATTTGTCCGCCTGATCAGTTTGATGATCAGCACTTCCAGTAAATTCTGACAGACGACTTCGCAATCCCTGTTCTTTTCCTCCATTTCATTCAGCATGGCTGATAAATAGAAAAACAGATCTTTCTGTTCATTTTTGCAACTGAAAATGATGTAATCCTTATTCCCTTTAAAAGAAAAGCTTAACCCTTCTATTCCGATCGTTACATATTCCAAAGGCATTGTCGGAGAGGAAATTTCCGTGTGGGATATGCCCGCATTGACAATAACAAAATCGTCTTTCTCAATAGGGTATTTTTTTTCCTCGATCAAAAAGCTTCCAGATCCGTCTTTCACATAAAACATCTCTGCAAAAGGGTGAATATGGGGCTGGCTGGGCCAGTCATTTTCATATTTAGAGTGAGTGATATAAAGAAGCTTGTTTTGCTTCGATTCAGTGTTAGCACGGGTCAGTGGATAAATGGATGTTCCCATCCGGCATCACCTCCTGAATTCTTTTTAAAGTGCTTTAAATACATAACGGTAGGGAACTTCCATATCTTTGCCGGTAGTGATTTTGTTGAGCCGTGCCCACAATTGTTCTACAGAATCTTCTCCCTCTCGGATATCTTCCATTATAAGTCCGCCGTTTTCTTCCAAAAGCCTGAAGGCTTCTTCATAAGCCCCTAATTGAGATTTAGCATAAATATAATAAAATTTTAGGCGGCTGGTTTCCTTGTGGTTCAAGCTCTCAAAGCATTGAATGATTTCCTGATAACCTTCGCACCAGACCAGCAGCTTAAAGCATTCTTTCAGATAGGAAATATCCTCTGTGCGCTGCATGATTCCCTGTACCAGCCAGAAAATTGCTTTCTTCTTTTTTCCCTTCATGAAGTAGTTACAGCCAAGTCCGTGGCATGCCCATGGATTATTTTTTAGTTCATAAGATTCTTTCCATTCTTTTTTTGCTTTTTTATAATTTTTCCTGATGTAATAATTAATCCCTAATTGGTAATGTGCATACCAGTTTTGACTGTTTTTATCTTTTATGGTGTTTTTTAACAGGGTAAATATTTCATCATCGTTCCAGAATTCGTCTGGCGGGGTCATCGGTTCAGGTTCATGCAGCAGACCTGTGTTTCGGAATTTTTCCCAGTTTTTCAAGCTTTCTTTTTCCAGAATAAACTGTAAATGTCTTGTGCTGTTTCCCTGGTTTCTGAAGGCACCGTATCCGCTTCCTGCCATAAGGATTTTTCCGCTCTTTTTTGCCAGGTTTTTCGTGTCTCTCAATTTCTTTTCCAAAGCAGAAATCCGCCCGCTTTGTTTTAACTGTTCTGAAAGCAATTTGCTGTTTTCTTTATTAGACAAGTTAAGCTGTTCCTGCCCTAATTGTACCGGACCATATTGTTCTATCCATTCCCAGGCGGTATGAGGTGCCATGGGAAGGCATCCATATTGGGTTTTTCCAAGTCCTGCCTGAATTTCAATATAATCCCCTGCATCTTTTGTGAGAAATTCCTGCCAATGCTTTGAAGCTTTGCTGTGTCCCCAGGAAAATAATTTTCTGCCTCTCAAACGGCTTGTAGACAATTGAAGAAGACCGTATCCATTTTTGTTTATATTTGCAATATATTTAGGATTATTTTCCTCAATGTCAAAGAAATAATCCACGGATTTAGGTATCTCATTATAATGTGTCACGTCTACACTGTTTACCATCGGAAGATCTGTCTTAATGACCTTGTCTTTTTCAAAAGTAAATGCCCGGTCAGCCGGTACGATGATCCTGCCCCCTTCAAATTCAGGAACCGCCATATTACTCCACCAGTACATGGGAATGACTTCGTTGTTTTCATTTACAATACGCATACGGCAGTTTAGAAAGGTATCTTCTTCCTCAAGCCAGAAATCCATTTGGTAGCATACTTTTCGGATCCTTTCATATTCATACATGCGAAGGACCGGGTTTCCTGCTTCGTCTTCCAGCGTTGCCACATAAAGCGGCGCTGTTGTAAATGGGGAATGTCCGATTATGCCTATATTCCATTCCACGCCGCCGCTGAACCATGCATTTCTTACCGCAAGGTTGCGAAATTGAAGCACATCATTTGTGTAAAGTAAGTTTTTTCCGGTTTTTTTGTCCGTCAAAGACCATAACCTGCCGCCGTATTCCGGTAAAAAGACTGCTTTTAAGTACCTATTTTCCAATATAATAGTTTTTACCTGCTGCATATTTAAATCTTTGCCGTAAGCGTTATATTGCCTGTAGGGATATGCATTTTCCTGCCTTCCATATCCTTCAAATATTTCGTCTTCTTCGTCCAGACAAAAGAAGAGACTATTTTGAAGAATCTTTTCTCCTGATAAATCGGGCAGGCTGGATTCTTTTCCAAGCCTGGCTGCCGGAATTTCCATTTCTTCCATTCTGAGTTCTGTCGTTTTCTCCTTGTACATATTTTTTATCCTTTCTTTTTCTTTTCAGAAATTTTTAGAACAGCAGGAATTATATTCTTACAATTTAAGATATCATTGATTGTTCTTTCATGCAATATCCAAATATATTGATTGTTATTTTATATTCTTTTAGAAATACTGCGATAAGAAAAGGAGATTTTAAACGCAAGAGTCTTTTTTTATATTAAGTATGCACAAAAGCAGGAGAAAAAGAGTTGATTTAGCTAAAGAATTTAGATAATATTTTGCAGGATGTTGTTGTAGTTTTTGATAGAATCATGAAGAAAAATATAATCATATTGTCGAAAATGACAAAATAAAAGCAATATATATAAAAAATAAGACAATATGTAAGATTGTTTATCACTACGAAAAAAGATATACTTAACACACAAGGCAATGGATGATTGCCAAAGAAAAGGAGGATTAAGATGAAAAAGAAATTTATAAGTTTATTGGTAACGGCAGCTATGGCAGCTACTTTGCTTGCAGGCTGTGGCGGTAAGAGTGAAACACCGGCAGAATCTGCTCCTGCAGAAGCTGAAACCCCTGCAGAAGACGAGGCTCCTGCAGAGCCTGAAGCTCCTGCTGAGAGTGATGATTCAGCAGAAAGCGAAGCTCCTGCAGAAGGCGCTGCAAATTATGATGGCGTTACATTAACCATGTGGTCCATGTGGTCTAACACCGAGCCTCAGGGCAAGGTTCTTCAGGAAGCAGCAGATGCGTTCTCCGCACAGACTGGCGCAACTGTAAATATCGAGTGGAAGGGTCGTGACCTTAAAACGATCATTGTGACAGCTCTTGAAGCAAATGATAATGTTGATATCTTCGAAGAAGATTATCAGAGAATTGCTTCAACTTATTCCGAATATTGCCTTGATGTTACCGATATGGCAGAGGCAGCGGGCTACAGTGATTTCGGTTTCCAGTGTTTTGTAGACCAGCAGAAGGAATGGTGTGGCGCTTTTAACAGTATCGCAGAGCAGCCTCAGGTTGGCGGTATTTTCTATAATAAGGATATCTTTGAGGCAGCAGGAATTACTACCCTGCCCACAACATGGGATGAATTTTTAACAGCTTGCCAGGCAATGGTAGATGCAGGTTTTGAGCCTATGGCGCTTGACGATGCTTATGCAGATTTCGCTCTTGCATATCATTTATCCAGACACGTTGGTCAGGAAGCTCTTGGCGAGTTGTCCTTGAACGGTGGCTGGGGAGAGAATGAGCAGATCATCAAAGGCGCTCAGGAGCTGATTGACTTTGTTAACGCAGGTTACCTTGAGAGTGGCGCACCGGGTGCATATCCTGAAAGCCAGAACAAGATGGGTCTTACAGAAAAGGTAGCAATGATCGTATGTGCAAACTATGTATGTTCTGAAGTAAACAATAATACCGGTTCCAATCTTAATTGGGGTCTTATGAATTATCCGGCAGTGGAAGGCGGCGCTGATTCTTCCAACGCATATGCAGGCGCTAACTCCCTTGCAATCTCTAAGAACTGTGCAAATCCTCAGGCAGCATTTGATTTCATCATGTTCCTGACAACCGGTGAGTTTGACCAGAAGATGGCTGACGGCGCTTCCCAGATTCCTGCGGATTCCAGGAATACGGCACCTGCGATCATGGATGGTACGATTGAAACTCTGCTTGCTACAAAAGCTCCTCTGAAATGGAACATGGGTCTTACAGACAACTCTGACCTTGGTCCTAAGTTCAAGGATGTGGCGATTAAGCTCTTTGAAGGCGGATTTAAGACAGGTGAAGAATTTGCAGCAGCGATGGATGCTCTGTATTAATCCTTTATGACAATTAAACAGATTTTCTAAGGATAAGGTGGCACTACTGTGGTGCCACCTTATTTTCACGGGAGGGGTGACAGGAAAATGAAGAAAAATAAAGGTATGATCTTAGCTTTTTCATTACCATTGACTTTTGCCTTGATTATCATGTATTTATATCCGGTAGCAAGGACCATCTTGATGAGTTTTTTTAAGATTGAAAGTGTTACGGCCAGTGTGTCCTCATGGTCTTTCAATGGTTTTGAGAATTATGCAAAAATTTATGGTTCCGCTACATTTCAGGATTCTTTAAAAAATATGGGGCTTATCTGGCTGATAGGCGGCATCATCACGCTTTGTCTGGCCCTTTTGTTTGCAGTGATCTTAACAAGTGGTGTCCGTTTTAAAAAGTTTTTCCGTGCGGCAATTTATCTGCCTAATGTAATCAGTGCTGTTGCACTGGCAACTATGTGGGTTCAGTATGTGTACAGTAATGATTATGGTATGTTAAATAAATTGTTGGAATTTTTTGGTCTGGACGGGGTGAAATGGCTTTCCAGCGATATGAAATTCTGGGCAATGCTTTTTGCGTATATTTTTGGTGCAGTAGGTTATTATATGCTGATCTTCATCAGCGGCATTGAGAGGATTCCCAGTGATCTGTATGAGGCAGCTACGATAGATGGCGCTAATAAGGTGCAGCAGTTTTTTAAGCTTACCCTTCCTTTGTTAAAGGGCATTATTAAAACAAATATCACGTTCTACAGTGTACATACAACGGCATTTTTTCTTTGGACGAAAATGTTCTCCCCTGTTGGCACAGAAGCTTCCACGATTGTTCCTGTTGTATATTTATATGATACGGTATTTGGTTCTATGGGAAGTACAGCTCGTGACGCCGGTGCCGGCGCTGCGGTTGGTGTTACGCTGACATTGATAATCATCTTGGTTTACTTTGTGATGAACAGGGTATTAAAAGATGATGATCTGGAATTTTAGGGAGGTGGCAATATGGCTAGGAATAAAAAAGAAAAAAAATACAGAGAGCCCTGGAACTGGTCAAAGGAGCTAAGGCTTTTGCCAGGTTACCTCATTGTTATCATTTGGATAGGGTTTACGGCAACCTTCTTAAGCTGGATTCTGGGAGCCAGTTTATCAACTGCAAAAGAAATCTTTTCCGGCAAGGTATTTGCTTTTGAATCGGGGATCCATTGGGAAAATTATGCCAATGCATGGCAGGCGCAGAATGTTGCAAAATTCTTTGGGAATTCCTTATTGTATGCAGTTACTGCCTGTATCGGTACGCTTTTGATTTCTGCACCCGGTGCATATGTGTTGTCCCGCTTTGATTTTTTTGCCAATAAGTCATTGAAATCTAGCCTGATCATTGCAATGAGCGTTCCGGCAGTTATGATCATTATGCCAATTTTTGCTCTGACGACAAGGTTAGGCATTAAGGGAAGGATTTTATTGATCCTGCTGTACATTCTGATGCATGTTCCGTCTACCACGACGTACCTGCTGAATTTCTTTGCGACATTGTCCAAAACATATGAAGAAGCGGCGGCTATTGACGGATGTCCTCCGGGAAAGACATTCTGGGTGATCATGCTCCCGCTTGTCCAGCCGGCGATCATTACGGTTACTATTTTCAATTTCCTGGGCGTATGGAATGAGTTCTTTATGGCGTTGATCTTTGCAAGTTCTGCGGATATGACACCTGTGGGCGTAGGTCTTTTGCAGATTGTAAATGCGATGAAGTACACGGGAGATTACGGCGGATTGTTTGCAGCTGTTGTCATCGTATTCCTGCCGACTTTCCTGCTTTATATTTTCCTGTCTGAAAAGATCATTGCAGGTGTAACAGGCGGCGGTATCAAAGGTTAAAATAGGAGGAATTGTTGAATGAGCCAAATAAAAGGTAGAGTTACTATTCCTACGGATGTAGATGTGGTGCAGGAAACACTGGAATTGTCCAAGCGCTGGGGAGCCGATGCAGTGCGGGACTGCGATGGCACGGATTTTCCCATAGAATTAAAAGATGCAGGGATGAAGGTATATTCCACATATTACACCACCAGGAAGGATAATGCATGGGCGAATGCCAATCCCGATGAGATCCAGCAAATGTATGTGAGGACGCCTGCTTACACGGCGACGGAAGAAACATTAAGTATCCGGCTGATGAAAGGGCTTTACCCTGATATGCTGACGCCTAACTGCCGGGATGATATTAAGCGCTGGTGGGAAGTGATCGACAGGTCTACAGGGGAAGTTGTTCCTGTGACAGACTGGTCTTATGACGAGGGAAAAGGCGAAGTCACTGTTAAGACAGTGCCGTTCCACGATTACACGGTAAGCTTTCTGGCTTATATTATGTGGGATCCCGTACATATGTATAATGCAGTAGTAAATGATTGGAAGGATGTGGAGCACCAGATTACTTTTGATGTCAGGCAGCCTAAAACCCATGCTTACACTTTGGAGCGCCTGCGGAAATTTATTGAGGAACACCCTTATGTGAACGTGCTCCGTTTTACCACCTTTTTCCATCAGTTCACGCTCATGTTTGACGAGCTTGCAAGGGAAAAGTATGTGGACTGGTATGGCTATTCTGCTTCGGTAAGCCCATATATTTTAAAACAGTTTGAGCAGGAGGCAGGGTATCCTTTCCGACCGGAATATATAATTGATGAGGGTTATTATAATAACCAGTACCGGATTCCGTCTAAGGAATTCCAGGACTTTCAGGCTTTCCAGAGAAGGGAAGTAAGAAAGATCGTGAAGGAAATGGTGGACATTACCCATGAATACGGTAAGGAAGCCATGATGTTTTTAGGCGACCATTGGATTGGCACGGAGCCTTTTATGGAAGAGTTTAAGGAAATGGGTCTGGATGCCATTGTTGGAAGCGTTGGAAATGGGTCTACGCTGCGCCTCATCAGTGATGTCGAGGGGGTATCTTACCGGGAAGGAAGACTTTTGCCGTACTTTTTCCCGGACACCTTCCATGAAGGCGGAGATCCGGTGAAGGAAGCAAAGGTTAACTGGGTGACTGCCCGCCGTGCTATCCTTCGTAAGCCGATCGACCGGATCGGTTATGGCGGTTATCTGAAACTTACGCTGGATTTCCCGGAATTTGTGGATTATGTGGAGTCTGTCTGCAATGAGTTCAGAGAGTTGTATGATAATATCAAAGGCTGCGTGCCGTATTGCGTGAAAAAGGTGGCGGTGTTGAACTGCTGGGGTAAAATGCGCGCATGGGGCTGCCACATGGTGCATCATGCTATTTACTTTAAACAGAATTATTCTTATGCAGGTGTGATAGAAGCCCTTTCCGGCGCACCCTTTGATGTGCAGTTTATCAGCTTTGCGGATGTGAAAGAAAATCCTGACATTTTGAAAGGGATTGATGTGCTTATCAATGTTGGTGATGCGGATACTGCCCATACCGGAGGGGAGTGGTGGTGCGACCCGGAAATCTCTTCAGCGGTAAAACAGTTTGTATATGAGGGCGGCGGCATTATCGGCGTGGGTGAGCCGTGTGCCCATCAGGCTAACGGTCATTTCTTCCAGCTTTCTAATGTATTTGGCGTAGAGGAAGAACGTGGGTTTACGTTGGGCTATGACAAATATAACTGGGAAAGCCACAGCCACTTTATCACTGAGGATGTAAAAGGAGAAGTAGATTTTGGGGAGGGGAAAAAGAATATTTATGCCCTGGAAGGCGCCACAATCCTTGTGGAAAAGGATAAAGAAGTACAGCTTGCGGTAAACAGCTTTGGAAAAGGCCGTGCTGTCTATATCAGCGGGCTTCCTTACAGCTTTGAAAACAGCAGGCTTCTGTACCGGGCAATTCTCTGGAGCACAGGAGATGAAGCGAATCTGCATCGGTGGTTTTCTTCTAATTACAATGTGGATGTGCATGCTTACCCGGAAAACGGAAAGTACTGTGTGGTGAATAATACCTATGAACCCCAGAGTACGGTGGTTTACAAAGGGGATGGGGAAAGCTTTAAGCTGGATTTGGAAGCAAATCATATTATCTGGTATAATATTTAATTAACTTGTTTGGTTAAGTTTTAAAATAACGACTCGTATAAGTGATAAACCCTGCGTCGGCATGCTCGGATAAAGCATTCACGAATTGCCTCCTTAAGGATTTTCACTTATACGAGTTTAAATTTTTGATAAAAAAACAAGTTAATAAGAAATTAATTGTAAAAGAAAGATAGGTTTAGTATACTTAATAGGAGAGTAAAGAATGAAGGTGATTTTTGTATTCTTGAAAGGATTGTTTATATGATAAACCATGAAATAAGGGTAATTAAAGATAAAATTTTGTTAACAATTATGCCAAAACGAATTTACTTATTTGGTTCTTTTGCTAAAGATACTTATACAGATGATAGCGATTACGATTTTTATATAGTGGTTTCAGATGATGCAGGGGATAAGATTGAATTGTGCCAGATGGCCTATAAATCTTTACGCGGGATTAGGAAACGTTCGGTGGATATAGTAGTTAATTATGAAACAACATTTGATAAACGTGCACAAGAGAACACGCTTGAAAGAGTAGTAAAGCAGGAAGGAATTTTGCTATATACAGGATAATTGGCTGAAAAAATAAATATTTGAGAAAATAAAGAAAGGATGAAAATATGGGAATTGTATTAAAAAATATTCTGGCGTTATTGCCGGAAGGAGACATGGACAATATCCGTGAAACAAATATTTATATTGAAGGTACCAGAATTACGGCAATGGGTAAAAAGCCGGAGGGTTTTTTAGAAGAAAAGATAATCGATGGAAAGGACAAGCTTGCCATACCGGGGCTTGTGAATTGTCACACTCATTCTTATATGTCTTTTATGAGAAATGTAGCGGATGATCTGAGCTTTATGGACTGGCTGTTTGGAAGTATCGACCCCATTGAGCAGCAGATGACGGATGAAGATACTTATTGGGGTGCCTGTCTTGCTATTATCGAGATGATGAAGAGCGGAACTACCTGTTTTAATGATATGCAGATGAATATCCATCAGACTACAAGGGCGGTGAAGGAATCTGGTATGCGTGCTGTGATCAGCCGCGGACTGGTAGGAAGCGGAAATGATGAGGCAGGGCAGATGCGGCTTCGTCAGGCGTATGAAGAGAGGGATGCAGCTGCGGACTGTGAGAGGCTGACCTTTATGCTGGGGCCTCATGCCCCTTATACCTGTGATGATGGGTTTATGCGGATTGTATCTGAGGAAGCAAAGAAGAACCACATGAGGATTCATGTGCATCTATCTGAGAGCGAAAGCGAAATACAGCAGATTAAAGAAAAATACGGTTGTACACCGATTGAGATGGCGGATAAGAATGGGCTTTTTGATGTTCCTGCCATAGCTGCCCATTGTGTGCAGATCACGGAAAGTGATATGGAGATTTTAAAAGCGAAAAATGTCAGCGTTGTGACCAATCCTGCCAGCAATATGAAGCTGGGGAACGGATTTGCGCCTGTACCGGAGATGCTGGAAAAAGGTATTAATGTATGCCTTGGCACGGATGGTGCGGCTTCCAATAACAGCTTAAATTTGTTCCATGAGATGAGTCTTCTGGCATTGATTCATAAAGGGGTAAAAAGGACACCTCAATGCATCAGCGCAAAGGAAAATATCCGTATTGCAACCATCAATGGAGCAAAAGCTCTTGGGCTGGAAAAGGAAATTGGATCTCTTGAAGTGGGGAAGAAGGCAGATATTGCAATTCTCAATTTGAATACGCCATCCTTGACACCAAGAAATAATCTGATTGCCGGTCTTTCTTATTCTGCAAATGGTTCCGAAGTGGAAACCGTGATCATTGACGGAAAAGTGACCATGGAAAACAGAAAGATATTGACGATGGATGAAGAGTTGGTGTATAAAAAAGTTAATGAAATTATTGCCAGAATGGGGCTAGATAAAAAGAAATATTAAATAAATTTGGAGGAAAAGAAATGAACAGTGAAATCAGAGACATTAATTTAGCCGAATCCGGCGAAAGAAAAATTGAGTGGGTGAAGAGAAATTGCGATCTGCTTCGTACTCTGGAAGAGGAATTCTCAAAGACGAAGCCCTTTGCGGGAAAGAAAATAGCGCTTTCCGTGCATTTGGAGGCAAAGACAGCTTATTTGTGCAAGGTATTAAAAGCAGGCGGGGCAGACATGTATGTGACAGGTTCCAATCCCCTTTCCACGCAGGATGATGTAGCAGCAGCACTGGTAAAGGACGGGCTGGAAGTACATGCATGGTATGACTGCACTCCGGAGGAATATGAATCACATATCCGCCACGTATTGGAGGCGGGTCCGAATATTATCATTGATGACGGCGGTGATTTGGTAAATATGGTCCATACACAAATGCCGGAACTGATTCCTGCGATTATTGGCGGTTGTGAAGAAACTACTACAGGAATTATCCGTCTGGAGGCTATGAATAAAGCAGGGGAATTGAAATTCCCTATGGTCCGTGTAAACAATGCGGATTGTAAGCATCTGTTTGATAACCGTTACGGAACCGGACAGTCTGTCTGGGATGGAATCAACCGCACCACTAATCTGATCGTGGCAGGAAAGATTGTTGTTGTTGCCGGTTACGGCTGGTGTGGAAAAGGAACTGCGATGAGAGCCAAAGGGCTTGGCGCACGAGTGATCGTTACCGAGATCGATCCAATCAAAGCAATTGAAGCAGTAATGGATGGCTTTGACGTAATGCCTATGAATGAAGCAGCTAAAGTAGGCGATTTCTTTGTCACTGTTACCGGCTGTGACAAGGTTATTGACGAGGAAGATTTTGCAGTAATGAAGGACGGAGCTATCCTTTGCAATGCAGGACATTTTGACTGTGAGATCGATATGGCAAGGCTTCGCGAAATTGCCGTGGAGACCAGAGAGCAGAGGAAGAACATTATGGGTTATAAGCTGCCTACCGGTCAGTGGATCTTTATACTGGCAGAAGGGCGCCTTGTGAATCTGGCAGCAGGTGACGGACATCCCGCAGAAATCATGGATATGAGTTTTGCAATTCAGGCGCTTTCCGCAAAATATCTGGTGGAGCATGGCAGTGAGCTTACAGAAAAGCTGATTGACGTACCTCGCGAGGTGGATAATGATGTGGCAAAGAGAAAGCTTGCATTCCTCGGAAAAGAAATTGATGTTCTGACACCGGAGCAGGAGAAATATTTGAACAGCTATACATTGGCATAACCGTTGGAAAAAGAAAGTATTCCATTTTTAATTGTGGGGTACTTTCTTTTCATATCGCTGAGGGAAAGTTTATGGGATTTCTTTCTTCCAGAAGCAGGCAAAAATAAAGAAAATAATATAATTTGTTGTAATTCGTAATTTAATAATTATTTCATTCCTTACCAAAATAGAGTATAATATTTACAAGCAAGGGAAAAGGAAGTGTTAAAATGAGTATAGAACAGCTTCAAAGATTGCACAATGCTTCTGCTTCTAATATAAAATGGGCAAAACATTGTTTAGAACGAATGCAGGAAAGAGATATAAGCATAAGTGATGTGGAGTCTTGTTTGCAAACAGGAGAAATCATAGAAGATTATCCGGATGACTTCCCTCACCCCAGTTGCCTTATATTTGGGTACACAAAAGAAAATAAAATATTGCATATTGTTGTTGGTACAGACAACAGTACTTTATTTTTTATAACAGCTTATTTCCCAAATACAGATAAATTTGAAAAAGATTTAAAAACAAGAAAGGGGCAATAACTATGTGTATGTATTGTAAATGTAAGACTACGGTTCCGTCTTTTACAACTCATGTGGTAAATTATAAAAACTGTATTATTATCATTAAAAATGTTCCCTGTGAAGAATGTGAGCAATGTGGAGAGAAGTATTATTCAAATGAAGTTGCAAAACAACTTGAATCACTTGTAAATATTGCAAAACAGCTTATGCAGGAAATAGCGATTATTGATTATTCAAAAGCCGCATAAATATTATAATTATATTGTAGATATGCAAAAAATAGCGGTAAAACCATCACGGTTTTACCACTATTAAGATTTAGTTGTAATTGTCAATGCAAGGCTGGAACATGCTTTTGTTTACACCACATTTAGGGCAGCGCCAGTCATCAGGAAGATCCTTAAATTCGGTTCCGGGAGCAATTCCGTGCTCAGGATCACCTACTGCCGGATCATACTAAATTTCTAAATTCTCCGGATAACCGTCATATAAATTCTGTGTTATCTTCAAAGAAGCTTCCCGAAGTGGGGTCAGGTACTCCAACAAAGTTTCATAGGGATCCTGTATACCGATAAAGCCGCTGAAAGAGAGGGCGGCAAAAGCGTTGCCTCTATTGTCACGGACCGGCACGGCAATGCAACTGCCACCTTCGGAGGACTCTTTATGCTCTATTGCATAGCCGTTTGCTGCCGCAGTCCGCAGGTTTTTCCAGAAAAGATCAGGGTCTGTGATGGTATATTTAGTCAACGGAACCATATCGCAGCTTGCGATGACTTGCTCGGCAATATTCAGGGGTGTTTCGGAGAGCAGTACCTTTCCGCAGGCGCAGGCATAAATAGGCAGCTTGGAAAAAAGGGGAGGGATATAATCGACCAGACTTTTGGTCCTTGTCTGCTGCAGGATTTTACAATAATTATTTTCCCGGATCATTAGGTTCATAGCGCGGTTATAGCGGTCTGTATATTCCTGCATAATAAAAAAAGAAACATCGGAGAGGGCGAGATACAGGTTTGTTTTCTCAGTGACAAAACTGATTTTGCGCCCAGTAATATACCTGTCATCTGAAAGTTGGAATGCCCATCCCGTCTTTCCAAGAGTTTTTAAAATGCGGAAAGCAGTAGAAACGCTTAAGCCGCTTTTTTTGGCTATTTCATTCACACCCAGCGGTTCAGGGCTGCTATGTAATATATCAAGCACAGAAAAGGCATTTTCTACCATCTTGATTGTGGTTGGGGTTGTGGATTCAGATACGGTCAATTGGGATGCCTCCTTTTGTATTAATTGAAATTGTCATTTCAAAAATGATTTAACCTTTCTTTATTATTTTATTCTATGTAGGTGAATAATGTCAACAATTTTTTGAAAAAATGTATGTTCATATTTCCTGAATTTATGATTTTTCATCATACGACAAAAATTGACTTAATAGTATTGGAATAATTTGTGCATATTCAACAAAAATAGAAGAAATTGAGACAATAAGATTGACAAAAGTCTTTATAAGACATAAAGTAATAATTGAAATAGCTATTTCAATAAATTCAAATATCAAATGAAAGGGAAAACTAAAAATGAAAAAAGGCAAGGAAAAATTAAACGGAATATATATTCCAATGGTGACGCCGTTTAATAAGGACGAATCCATAAATTTCAGCGGACTTCGCGAAGTTGTGGACTTTTTGGCAAAAAACGGAGTGGATGGCGTGATCCCCAGCGGCAGCACAGGTGAAATGATTGCCATGACACCGGAAGAACAAATGCAGGTTAACGAGGAAGTTGTTAAGGCAGCAGATGGAAGGATGAAGGTAGTTTGTTCTACGGGTGCATACCGGACAAAAGACGTGGTACGGATGTCCCAGTCAGCACAAGCTGCAGGAGCAGATGGCATAATGGTAGTGACGCCTTGGTATATGGCACCGAATATGAACGAACTTTATGAGCATTATAAAGCTATACGAGAGTCCATTGATATTCCTATTATGATGTACCACAACCCTTATTATTCGACTTGCCTGCTTCCGGACGAGTTTATTGCAAAGCTTTATAACGATGGAATTATTGACGCGGTAAAAGAACGTCAGGCGGATGTTTTCCGGCAGCAGAATTTAAGGTATTTGACGGATGACGGATTTGGTATTTTTTATGGCTATGATATTTGTCCGGTGGAATGCATGAGCTGTTGGTCTGACGGTTGGGTAGTAGGCACGGGAAATCTATTTCCGGCAGAAAATACAAAGGTATATCGGCTGGCGAAGGAAAGAAAGATGGAAGAAGCGATGGCGGCGGACTTTGAGCTGATTAGGCCTTATCTGGATCTGTTTATCAAGCCCACAGAAGAAGGACTTCCCACTCCCTGGCTTCAGATTATCAAGGAAGGGCTCAAATTGCGCGGAGTTGATGCAGGTTATTGCCGGAAGCCTGTTGTTTCTGAACTGCCTGAGGATGTTCTTAAAAAGTTAAAAGAGGTATTGCAGCAGTATGGTTATTTGCAGGCGTGATGTATAAGAAATGGGGGTAATCATGAAAAATGGAAATAAACGTGCCAAAACAATGAAATTGATAAAGAAAAATTGGCTATTGTATGTATTTCTGGTGCCAATGCTTATCTATATTGGTGTTTTCTGTTATGCGCCCATGTATGGGATACAGATTGCTTTTAAGGACTTTTCTGCAGCAAAGGGAATTATCGGAAGTCCTTGGGTAGGATTTAAATGGTTTGAGACGTTTTTTAACACGCCACGGTTCTGGACAATTCTGAAAAATACGCTGGTGATCAGCATTTATGGATTAGTGGTCGGTTTTCCTCTGCCAATTATTCTTGCACTTGTTTTAAACAATTTAAAAAATGAGAAATGGAAGAAGTTTGCGCAGACAATCACCTATATGCCGCACTTTATATCGACTGTAGTTTTAGTAGGCATGATGTCAGCTTTCTTTTCGCCCACATCAGGTTTCATTAATGCATTTTTATCGTATTTTGGTGGGTCGGGTAATACTTATTTTTTTGGAGATCCTAAATGCTTTCCACACTTGTATGTGTGGTCAGGTGTCTGGCAGGGAATAGGTTGGAACTCAATCATATATATGGCAGCCCTTGCAGGCGTGGATCCGGAGTTACATGAAGCAGCAATGATTGATGGAGCAGGAAGGCTGCAGAGAAACTGGTATATTGATTTGCCTGCAATTATTCCGACGATGACGATTCTGCTCATTATGAATTTTGGTTCCATAATGAGTATAGGGTATGAAAAGGCCTATTTGATGCAGAATGACCTGAATAAAACTTCTGCGGAGATTATTTCTACCTATGTATACAAGGTTGGGCTTTTAAGCCGTAAGTACAGTTACTCGGCGGCAATCGGTCTATTCAATAATGTGGTCAATTTTATCTTGTTAGTGATTGTCAATAAGACGGCGGATAAGTTAAATGGTTCCAGTTTATGGTAGTGATTTGAAAGGAACAGGGATAGTGTAATGAAGAAAACAGCAAAAGTAACGAAGATGAAGCAGTCATTAGGAGACCGTATTTTTATAGGAGTCAGTAATTTATTTCTAATTTTGCTTGTCATCGTGATTTTGTATCCAGTTTATTTTGTTGTGATTGCCTCAGTGACTGAACCGGCGTTTGCTAATAATGGTACGATTCTGCTGTATCCCAAAGGCTTTAATCTGCTGGGGTATAAAAGGATCCTGCAATATTCAAAAATATGGATAGGCTATGGAAATACAATTATTTACACAGTTTTAGGAACGGCTCTGGGGGTGACATGCGTAGTTTTGGCAGGATATGCGCTTTCCAGGACGGACTTGCCCGGGCGTGGCATTATTATGAAGCTGATGGTGTTCACTATGTACTTTAGTGGAGGTCTGATTCCCAGTTATATGGTGATAAAAGGATTGAATCTGACAGATACTCGTACTTTGATGGTAGTTATGGGAAGTATTTCCGTATATAACATTATTGTTACCCGCTCATTTATGCAGAGCAATATTCCAAAAGAACTGTGGGATGCCGCCACAATTGACGGCTGTGGGAACGGAACTTTTTTTGTGCGGATCGTGCTGCCGTTGTCCAAGGCGATTATATCAGTTATGGTGCTTTACATTGCGGTAGGTTATTGGAATTCTTATTTCAACGCAATGATTTATCTGACAGACCGCTACAAATATCCGTTACAGATTTATCTGAGGGAAATTCTTATGGTGGGAACAGCTTCTTCGGCGGAAGGAGTTATGATGGATCCGGAACAGATGGCAGAATTGGAAACAATGTCACAATTGATCAAATACGGTGTAATCGTGGTATCTACCGCACCGATTATCTGTGTTTATCCATTTATTCAAAAATATTTTGTAAAAGGGGTCATGATTGGCTCTGTGAAAGGTTAAGATGCGTAATTATAAAACAGGAGGAAAGGTATATGAAAAAGAAATTTATTGCAATTAGTCTGGCATTAACTCTGGTTGTATCAGCGTTTACAGGATGCGGGGGAAAAACAGAACAGGATAATCAGCCTGCACCATCAGAAGCAGAGACGGAAACACCGGCGGCAGAGACAGATAGCAGTGCTGAAGAAGAGACTAATAATGAAGAAAAAACAGACGGTATTACGTTAGATACATTTTCTGGAACGGAATTAACAATTGCGGTGCTGAGGGAGCCGCAGGATCAGACAAAGAGTTACAATGAAAAGCCTGCAATTAAAATGGCGGAAGAAGCTACCGGTATCCATATTAACTGGATTGAGCTGGAACGCGGTACGGAAAGTGAAAAGGTAAATATCATGTTGACGGCGGATATGCCGGATGCAATCTTAGGGCTTGTTTCAGAGCAGCAAATAGCAAGCGATATGGAATTGTTCTATGATTTGTCTGAAGAAGGATTGTTAGAAACCTATGCGCCTAAAGTTCTTTCGGATATTGAAGGAGAGGCAGGAGGGATTGATCTGATCAAATGGCCGGACGGATCCATCAGGTCTTTGGTCACCGGATCGGCTAGTGCCGGAACAGAAGAAGTGGAAGGCGTAATGGTCATCAACAAACACTGGCTTGAAAATGTAGGGAAGGAAATGCCTACAACAGCAGATGAGTTTTATGATGTATTATGTGCATTTCGTGACCAGGATGCCAATGGGAATGGTGATGCTTCCGATGAGATTCCTTTTTCTTTTTGTCAGGCAATGTGGGCAGGAAAGATCATGAATCTGGCAGGTCCGTTCGGGATTGCAGGGAGTGGATCCGATGATTCCCAGGCATATATTATGGTGAAGAATGGAAAAGTGGAAGCAACTGTCAATACAGATGAATACAGGGCATTCCTGGAGTATTATAATAAGCTGGTCAAAGATGGACTTATGGATGTGGAAAGTTTTTCAGAAACTACGGAACAGTACAATTCCAAAATTGCAGAAGAAAAGATTGGAGTATTTATGACATGGGCGCCTACCGAGGAAGATTTGGGGGATTATGTAACACTTCCGCCTTTTAAAGCATTGGATGGCGTAGATCCGCTTAAATCCGGCAGGAAGGACAAATTCCAGGGCAACAGGACCGGGCTTGTAATTTCTGCGAATTGTGAAAATGTAGAGGCGCTTTTACATTGGTGGAATTTTCTGTCCAGCACTACGGAAATGAAAATTCTGTGTTCATCCGGTGAACAGGGGTATGCATGGGATAATGATGGAGAAGGGAACTTTGTGGCAGCAAATAACATTCCGGAAGGCTATGAGACACTGAACGATTATACAAGGACCACAACAATTGCAAATGTTTCTTATCCGTTGATCTGTGCCTATGAAGCTTTCCCGATGGATGAGGTAGGGGAAGTGCCGCAGAGCCGTGGAGAATTCAGGGTACAGGCATGGGAAGCAACACATAGTTATTTACAGGATGAATATATTCCGGTAAGATATGCGGATGCGGACAAGTTAAACGAACGCAGCTTCATAGAAATGGAGTTGTTTGACGCAATTGGCAGTTTCCGGGCAGATGCTATCATGAACGGAGTGACGGATGAATCCTGGGCGGCTTATCTGGAACAGCTCGAGTCCTTACAGCTTGAAGACTGGGTTGCATGGTATCAGGATTTTTATGACGGAAAGTTTTAAAGGAGTTTTTTGAAATAAGGGAAGGAGCGTGACTGCAAAATGAGCAGGTCAACAGAACTGGCGGCGCAAAAATCGTTGTTTGCGGTATGGGATCCGGAAACGGTGTTTCCGGAAGTAAAGAATATTCCTGACCCGGACATTATCTCGCATATCGCGGTGAGCAGGGCGAAAGAAGGAGAATGGCATTACCTGCATGAAGCGGCTATACAGTGGCATAAGGACAGATTTTATGTGGCGTTTGCCAATGCAAGGACGCATGAGACAGGAGATTATGATGAAATAATAAGGGGATGTACCTCGGTTGACGGCTTTAGGTGGAGTGAGCCGCAGATATGGGCGCAGCCACCGCTTATTGGGGCAAATTCCTATAATCATCCGTTGCTGTTTTCCCATCAGGGAATTTTATATGGCTTTTTCGTTTGCTGGGATGAACAGCATAACCCTTCTACAGAAATTTTTACACTTGATGAGTGTAAAAATGAATGGGTTCATCATCCCGAAGCTTCCATTCCGTTGTTTTTGCCTTTTTGTACACCGCAGCTTATGGAAGATGGAAACTGGATTATAGGCGGAGAAAACCATTGGGATGATTCTGCTGTTGCAATCAGCGATGGGGAGAACTTGCTTCACTGGAAAATGGTGAAAATTCCCAGAGAAGAATCATGCCAGATCAGGTATCCGGAGTCGTCAGTCATCGATTTGGGAAATGGTCATTTGATTGATTTTTGCAGGCCTAATAATGTGATTAATGAAAAAAATCCTTTGTTTAAAATGGATACTGCGCCTGTTTCGGAAAGCTTTGATTATGGAAAAACGTGGAGTGTGTTGACATATAGCAATTTTCCGTTATCAGACAGCCAACCTTTTTCAGGGAGATTAAGTACCGGACAAAATTACCTGATTACCAATAGCCTGGAAGACGGCAGGGCTCTTTTGACCATAGCATTGACGGAACCTGGTGGAAAACTATTTAAAAAGATTTATAAGATTCGTCATCAACAATGGCCTGCCCGCAGGTTGTTTGGTGGGTTTGGCGGAAAAACGTATCCGGGTATGGAAAGGTACAGTGCTGTTGGCAGTACTACTGAATGGTCTTACCCAAACGCGACAGAGCATGATGGGAATTTATATATTGTCTGTTCACAGGGAAAAGAGGATTGTGTGCTGTCAGTGATTCCGGTAGACCAGTTAAAATAATGAGAACAGGGTTCCTGCATGTTATTTGTGGGAATCCTGTTTCATTTCATATAAACTCAAAGAGGTTAGTAAAATGACAGATATATTTGCTATCAAAGATTTTAGCTTCCCGGAAGGATTCCTTTGGGGGAGTGCCACGGCGGCACATCAGATAGAAGGAAATAATATTTATTCTTCTAATTGGTATCACGAGCAGGAAAAACTGCGTAAAAATCCGGATTATGCCATATCCGGCATGGCTTGTGATCACTATAATAAATATTTGGAGGATATACAGCTTCTTGAGAATTTGGGGCATCAGGCCTTTCGCATGGGTGTGGAATGGGCACGTATTGAACCGGAGGAAGGATGTTTTGTAGAAGAGGAAGTCGACCATTATGTGCAGGAACTTTCTCTTTTAAAGAAAAGAGGAATAAAAACTTTCGTAACATTAGTTCATTTTAGTGTTCCCAGATGGTTTGAGGAAAAAGGGGAGTTTTTGACAATAGATAATCTGGATATTTTTGAAAGATATTTGAGTTATATTGTTCCTCGGATTAGTCCGTATACGGATTTTTTGATTATTTTTAATGAGTTTAATCTGGGAATTTCAAAAGAAGCGCTGACCAGAAAGTATAATAGCGTCATTTATCATGCGCATGGATATCATATAATAAAACGTTATTCCGATCGCTTTATCAGTACAGCTCATGCGCTGGTACAGTATTATGGTAAACGCCAGAATGATAAATTTGACCGTGCCATGCAGGATTACAAGGACGTAATGGATCATGAATTCTTTTTTCATGCAATTCGCACCGGAGAATTAGTGGTTCCGGGATATGGCAGCATATTGGACAAAAATATTAAGGATACATGTGATTTTTGGGCAGTGAATCTTTATACAAGGGAGATGGTAGATGCCAGAAAAGCGGATTTTTCCAGTGTGCGATATCCTTTTACCCAAACAAAAATGCTCCCCATGGAATTTTATCTGGATGAATTTTATCCTGAGTGTATGTATCACAATCTGACTCGTTTAATGGATAAACCGATTTATATTACAGAAAATGGATGCAGCTGTGTTGACGATGATTTTCGTATCGTTTATCTGGTAGAATATCTTTGCGCATTGCAGGAAGCTATCAAAGCAGGAGCAGACGTGAGAGGATATCTTTATTGGTCATTGTTAGATAATTATGAGTGGTATACCTGGATTCCTCAATTTGGTCTCGTAGATGTAGATCGGAAGCATGATTTTAAGCGGACGCCTAAACCCAGCGCATATTTTTATAAAGAGATAATTGAAAATAACGGATTTAAAAAGAATATATTGAAAAAGTATTTGAGTAAAATGCCAACTTATAGAAATAATTTTAAGGGATAAGTGTGACTGGCAAAAGCCGCATAAATATTATAATTATATTATAGATATGCAGAAAATAGCGGTAAAACCATCACGGTTTTACCGCTATTAAGATTTAGTTATAATTGTCAATGCAAGGCTGGAACATGCTCTTGTCTACACCACATTTAGGGCAGCACCAGTCATCAGGAAGATCCTTAAATTCGGTTCCGGGAGCAATTCCGTGCTCAGGATCACCTACTGCCGGATCATACGTATATCCGCAAGGATTACAAAAATACTTCTGCATAACAGTATCCTCCTTTCATGTCAATGTATCTTTAGTCAAATGCTAAGTCAAATGCTGAAGCATTTGACTTAGCATTTGTTCTTAGCTGAAATATCTCTTGAGAAGTCCTTCAAATGCCTTGCCGTGACGAGCCTCATCGCGTGCCATCTCATGAACAGTGTCATGGATTGCATCAAGGTTAGCAGCTTTTGCTCTCTTGGCAAGGTCGAATTTTCCCGCAGTAGCGCCATTCTCAGCTTCTACTCTCATTTCAAGATTCTTCTTGGTAGAATCTGTCACTACTTCGCCTAACAGTTCAGCAAATTTTGCAGCATGCTCAGCTTCTTCCCAGGCAGCCTTTTCCCAGTAAAGACCGATTTCAGGATAGCCTTCTCTGTGAGCAACTCTTGCCATAGCAAGATACATACCAACTTCGGAGCACTCGCCGTTGAAGTTAGCCCTGAGATCCTCAAGGATATCCTCAGAAACACCCTTAGCAACACCTACTACATGCTCTGCAGCCCATGTCTTGCCTTCACTTTGAGCGGTAAACTTCTCTGCAGGAGCGCCGCAAACAGGACATTTTTCAGGAGCTGCATCTCCCTCGTGAACATAGCCACATACCTGACATACAAATTTCATAATCATTTCTCCTTTTCTTATATAATATTGATTTTTTTGGTACAATTCGAACAGCGGCCATAAAACCAGGTCACTTGTCCCTCAATTTCACCATCAAAGTTTTCCCTGGCAGTTTCTGTCATATGATTCACGACTGTCATATCAAGATCTAAAACTGCCCCGCATTCAGAACAAACAAAATGATAATGAGGGGTAGTGTCGTAATCAAAATGATCGACACCATCACCTACCCGAAGCCTTGCAATTTCACCGATATCGGCAAGTAAAGTCAGGTTTCGGTACACAGTTCCCAGACTGATGTTGGGGAAAGACTGACGAACATTCATGTATACAGTATCTGCAGTAGGGTGATCTTTTCTGGTTGCCAGAAATTCTTTAATGGAATCCCGCTGTTTACTGTGCTTTAGATTCATATAAATTCCTCTCTGGTTAAATCAGTAATAATTACTGTTATTAGTATACCAAAAGGGAAAAAAATGTCAATAAGCTTTTCCGATTTTATAAATTTTTTATAGATTCTTTGATTCTTTAACTAACCGTGTATATAAGGATATGCTATAATCATGTTTAAAGGAGTAAGCCATGAAATTTAAAACAAGGTTGATCATTACATTTCTTACGATTATTTTGCTGCCGCTTGTCTTAGCATGTACGGCTTTTTTGTGCATTGGGGCTTTTTTGTCCCGGGGACAGGAGGAGTTTGGCATCCGCAATGAAGATTACAACATATTGATCGATCCTACTTATGCATCCAGAGTGATCACAGATGAAGTGTTTTTGGAAGTCAAGGAGCTGTTGGAGAAAGATCCGTCTAAGCTGGAGGACGTAGAAATTCTTGCGAGGATCAATGACGAAATTGTAGGGAAATCCTCTTATATTCTGGTGCGTAAGGAGGACGCGCTTTATTATGCGGGTAATGAGCTTGCTGCCAAGCAGATTTTTGACCAGCTTCCAGAGTTTGAGAACAGGGATTCTTTACAGCATCTCCGGCAGAGTGTGTATTACGATGATATGAAAAAGCTGGTTCGGCAGATGGATTTTTACTTTGAGGATGGCAGCGAAGGAAGTTTTTTTGTAGTTACCAGAACGAATTCCGTATTGTCCCGGAAGCTGTTTGTAGATATGGCGATTGCCATTATGGTAATCTTGATCTTTACCAGTATGTTTCTCACGAACTGGATCAGCAGGGGCGTGTTTACGCCGATCAATCATCTGAATATTGCCATGCAGAATATTGCAGAGGGAAATCTGGAATATATGCTGCCAGATAAAGAGGATGGAGAGATTGGGGAGCTTTACCGGAATTACGAGGACATGCGCCTTCGCTTGAAGGAGTCCACAGACGAGAAGATTTATGCGGAAAAGCAGAACAAAGAATTAGTGAGCAATATTTCCCATGATTTGAAAACACCGATCACGGCGATCAAGGGATATGTGGAAGGGATCATGGACGGTGTTGCAGACACGCCGGAAAAGATGGATAAGTACATCAGAACCATTTATAATAAAGCTAATGATATGGACAGGTTGATCAATGAGCTGACGGTATATTCGGGAATTGATTCCAACCGGATCCCATATCACTTCCACAAAATCAATGTTTCCGAATATTTTGGGGACTGCATTGAAGAGGTAGGTTTGGATTTGGAGTCTAAGAATATCGAGTTAAATTATTCTAATCTGGCTTCTCCGGATACGCTGGTCATTGCCGATCCAGAGCAGTTAAAGAGGGTGATCAACAATATTATAGGGAACAGTATTAAGTATCTGGATAAAGAAAAAGGAGAAATTGATATCCGTATTTTGGATGAGTTAGATTCTATCCGGGTAGAGATAGAAGATAACGGAAGGGGAATTGCGGCGAAGGACCTGCCTAAAATATTTGAGCGGTTTTACCGGACGGATGCTTCCAGAAATTCTTCTAAGGGCGGAAGCGGAATCGGACTTTCCATTGTGAAGAAGATTGTGGAGGACCATGGAGGCTATATATGGGCTACTAGTAAGGAAGGCGAAGGAACCTGTATGCACTTTGTTATTCGCAAATATCAGGAAATCATATAATGTCAGCGTTAGAGAATCATATATTTCATGCAAAAAATGAAAAGGAGAGAAAAAATGAGCAGAATTTTAATTATCGAGGATGAGGAAGCAATTGCAGATCTTGAGAAGGATTATCTGGAATTAAGCGGATTTGAAGTAACGATCCGCAACAGGGGTGATGAAGGTCTCCAGGTTGCTATGTCAGAGGAATTTGACCTGATCGTTTTGGATCTGATGCTTCCGGGTATGGACGGATTTGAGATTTGCAAGAGGATCCGTGAAGAAAAAAATATTCCTATTATCATGGTTTCTGCTAAGAAGGATGATATTGACAAGATCCGGGGTCTTGGTTTAGGGGCGGATGATTATATGACGAAGCCTTTCAGCCCCAGTGAACTGGTGGCAAGAGTGAAAGCGCATATGGCGAGGTATGACAGATTGGTAGGTTCCAATGCCAAGAACAATGATATTATTGAGATCCGTGGTATCCGTATTGATAAGACGGCCAGGAGAGTGATCGTGGACGGAACGGAAAAAGCCTTTACCGGAAAGGAATTTGATCTTTTGACTTTTCTGGCGGAACATCCAAACCATGTATATACCAAGGAAGAATTATTCCGGGAGATCTGGGATATGGATTCCATTGGGGATATTGCCACGGTGACGGTGCATATTAAAAAAATTCGTGAAAAAATTGAATTTGATTCGGCAAAGCCACAGTATATTGAGACAATCTGGGGCGTAGGGTATCGATTTAAGGTTTAAGGGCTGATGCTTAGGGGGAAGATTTCATGGAAAAAGAACTGATATTTCAGATTTTAGATATTTCAGAGACAAAGGATGAAGAAGCGATAAGGCAGGCTTACAGGGAAATCCTCAAAAGAACAAACCCGGAAGATGATCCGGAGGGTTTTAAACGCTTGCGTCAGGCTTATGAAGAAGCATTGCAACTGCTGAATCAGCCGGAGGAAGGGGAGGAGAGCCTGGAACCAAAGGATGAGGTTGACCTTTGGATGGATCAGGTGGAAGAGCTTTATCAGGATCTTTTCAGGCGCTGTCAGCCTGATCTTTGGAAGGAACTTTTGGAAGATCCGGTCTGTGAAGGTCTGGATACGTCTCTGGAAGCCAGAGAAAAAATGATCACGTTCCTGCTTGACCATATCCATCTTCCCCATAAGATCTGGAAGCTGATTGACAGTGTTTTTGAAATCACGGCTGACATTGAAACGCTGAAAGAAAAGTATCCAGTCAATTTTCTTAATTACATGAAGTATTATGTGGAAAATGAGACATTCATACCATTTGGATTGTTTGCATACCGGGATGACAGCAAAAGTGCAGGCAGGGAGCAGATCAATGCAGATGGATACATAGATGAATATTTGAGGATCAAAAGGCAGATTGATAACGGAGAATGGGAAGGATGCCTGCAAAAGCTGGATGATCTGAAAGCGTTTCATATTTACCATCCTTATGAGGATGTGGAAAGGCTTCGTATTTTTTTGAAAGAAAAACAGGATGGCAGTGCGCTGGCGGAGGATCTGCTGGACCGATATGGAGAAGATATTTATGTCCGGCTCCATGTAGGAAACAGCCTGTGGGAAAAAGGTGAAAAAGACCGTGCCTATGAACTTTGGAAGAGCATTTTGGAGCAGATGCCGAACCATTATACGGCAAAGTATTTTTCTGTGAAACATTTGATGGATAAAGAGGATTATTTTGAGGCGAGAAAGCTTCTTTTGGATCTGCTTGACATTGATGACAGAAGTGAAGAATTGCGTTCTTATATATACAAAGCCAATGAAGCGTTGATTCAGGAGCTTCGGACGACTCTTGAAGAAGGGCGTGAAGATCCAAGGCTTCCCGGAGATGAGTTAAAGCTCACCCTGGGATGGTGCCTACTTCAAAATGAAAAGAGAGAAGAAGCATTGGAGGTGGTGGAAAGCTTTGAGCCGGAACCAGGACAGGAATACGGATATGTGAATCTGTATTCCCAGCTTCTTTATTTTGCGGCACAATATGAAAAGGCGGTTCCTTATTTAAATAAATGGATGGAATTGGTAGAGAACCTTACGGATGACGGAACAGATGAGACCAGAAAGAGAATTTCAAGAAAACCAAGGATCCATCTCCTGCTCAGCAGCTGCTATTATGAAATGGGGAAGGACGAGGAGTGGGAAAAAGAAGGGAATCTGTCGGTAGATACTGCCTCCGACTCGAAGGAGCGTATTGAAAATATGCATTATCTGGCAAATAAACTGCTCCTGACAAAGAAATATGAACGTTCGGTGGACATCTGTGACCGGATCATAGAAGAGGATGGGAGTTATTATCCTGCGTATCTGATACGCCAGGAGGCTTGTTACCATATGCGCAGGGCGCAGCAGGTAGTGGATGATTACCATAATGCAGTGAACATTTATTCTGGTTATTATAAGCCTTATCTGTTTGCGGTCAAGGTGTTTTATAATTACAGCCAGTATGAAGATGCCAAAAATGTCATAGACCTTGCTAAAGAAAACCAGGTGGAGTTTTCCGATGAATTAAAACTTTATGAAGCAAGGATCCTGAGGAATTTATCCCATAATATGGATGAGCGGATACTTCCAAGGGAGATTCTGACTCAGCTTGCGGAAAATTGGGATGAAGAAAATTGTGATATAGGGGACAGGTCGGAGATAGCATTTGAAAGAGGGCTGATCTGCTGGGATGATAATGAGTTTGAGGAAGCTCTTGCATTTTTGACTGATGCCATCAGCCAGAATCCTGAAAGGATGCAATACCGGATCGTTCGCGGGCATATTTATCTGGATATGGAAAAGTATCAGGATGCATTGGACGAATATCAGGTGGCGGCTTCAGACTATGATACGCCTGAGCTTTATTATAACAGAGGCTGTGCTTATGAAGGTCTTGGGGAATTAGATTTTGCCATTGCGGACTATAAAGAGACGCTGGAGCTGAATGACCAGTACCGGAACACCAATCATAAGCTTTATGATATTTATAAAAAGAGATATAATTCGAAGAATCATAAGTCAGATTACGAGCAGGCTCTTTACTACATCAACAGGCGGCTGGAGATCAAAGAAACAGCTAATGCCCATTTTTATCGTGCCATGCTTTATTCTGATGCCATGGAGACAGAACTGGCTTTGAAGGATTATGAAATATACTTGGAAGAAGTTCCAGATGACAAAGCGCTTTTTTTTAATGTAGGATTGTGCTACAGGGCAATCGGCCAGTTTGAAAAGGCAATCGAATATTTTGAAAAGGCAAAGGAATTAAAACAGGATTCCGATATTTTCTATGAGATTGGCGTATGTTATAAGGCGCTGGAGCGGTACGACGAAGCCCTGGAAGCCTTGGAGGAAGGGATTAAATTTTATCCGAAAGATACGGATCTTTGGAAGCAGATAGGATATGTATATGAAAACCGGGAAGAATATGGGAAAGCGAGAGAAGCTTTCAAGAAGATGAAGCATTTTTCTGCGAACAAGGATGATGCGATCAACGAGATTGCCAATGCATGGATTGCAGATGGAAATTTTAGGAAAGGGCGGAAGGTTTTAGAGGATGGGATCAAAGAAGCTGCGGAGAATGAGAAAGCCAGCCTTTACAGCCATCTTGCCGATAGATATTATGACAGGCAGGAGTATGAAAAGGCGGAGGAATTTTATCTGCAGGCAATAGCTGCTGAAAAGGATCCTTTTGAGCTTTTTGATCATGAGAGATATCTGGCTATGACCTATTACCGGATGGGCAGGTATGAGGAAGCCGAAAGGTATGCCAAGGCTTCTATGGATCACTTTCAGGAATCAGGCAGGTCGGAGGAAGACTATATTGGATATAAGGCATATTCGCCGGTGCGGATCGCCATATTTGGATGGCTTTATCTTTGTCTGGGAGATAAGGAAAAGGCGGAAGAAAGCTTTTGCAAAATGGAAGAGATGCAGCCTTGTAAATTTTGTGCTTACAAGAAATGCTTTGAAAGCGCTCTTTATCGTGCTCAGCTTTATGAAAGTCAGGGAGACTACAAACGCGCTATAGAATTTTTGGAGGAGACGCTGCAAAGAGACCCTGTATGCATTGAGGCAAAATTAAATCTTGAAAATATACGTAAAAAACAAAGCAGAAATGAGGGGAAATCATGATTATAGGAATTGACTTGGGAACCACAAACAGTCTGGCTGCCTATTATACGCCGGAAGGCCCTAAAATTATTCCCAACCGGTTAGGCAAAAGGTTAACACCTTCCGTTGTGAGTATGGATGAGGATGAGCAGATTTATGTAGGTGATACGGCAGTAGAAAGAAATCTCCTTTATCCGGGAAGTACGGCCAGCGTTTTTAAAAGGGATATGGGGAGCAAAAAGCAGTTTAAGCTGCTTCATAAGTCTTTTACGGCAGAAGAGCTTTCTTCTTTTGTGTTGCGTGCGCTGAAAGAGGATGCGGAGCACTATCTTGGGGAAGAGGTAACGGAAGCAGTGATCAGTGTTCCGGCTTATTTTAATGATGCGAGGAGAAGGGCTACAAAAAAGGCCGGTGAGCTGGCAGGACTTAAGGTGGAGAGGATCATCAGCGAGCCTACTGCAGCGGCTATTGCATATGGGCTTTATCAGAATAAGGAGCATGCCCGCTTTCTGGTTTTTGACTTAGGCGGCGGTACCTTTGATGTGTCTATTTTGGAACATTTTGATACGATTTTAGAGGTTCGTGCGGTAGCTGGCGATAATTTTCTGGGCGGTGAAGATTTTACGGCTGTGCTGGAGGATATGTTTTTTGAGAAATATTCCCAATTTAACAGGCTGACACTGGATGAAAAAACGCTGCGGCATATCCATAAGCAGGCAGAACTGTGTAAGCTGGGATTTTCAGAAAGCAGGAAGTCTGCTATGGAATGCAAGATTGGAGAGGAGATTTTTTCTTATTCCATTGATCTTGCCAAATATGAAAGCGCCTGTGAGGAACTTTTGGATAAGATCCGGCAGCCTGTGAAGAGAAGTCTTTTGGATGCACATATCAGATTGTCGGATATTGACAAGGTGGTACTGGTAGGCGGTGCTACCAAAAGTCCGGTAATACGCCGGTTTGTGAGCCGGTTGTTTAAGGCTATTCCGGATACCAATATCAATCCTGATGAGGCGGTTGCTTTGGGGGCCGCCGTGCAGGGAGCCATGAAGGAGCGGAAGGATTCCATCAAGGAAGTGATTCTGACAGATGTGTGCCCCTTTACACTGGGAACGGAAGTGGTCCGGGAATGGGAGAGAGGTCAGTTTGAAAATGGCGTGTTCTGTCCGATCATTGAGAGAAATACAGTGATTCCTGCCAGCAGGACGGAGCGTCTCTACACTGTTCATGATAACCAGACGAAAATAAGGATCAATGTGCTTCAGGGAGAAAGCCGTTTTGCAGACAACAATCTTTCCCTTGGAGAGCTGACAATCGATGTGCCTGCCGGAAAGGCCGGGGATGAGGCTGTGGATGTTACTTACACTTATGATATCAATTCCATTTTGGAAGTGGAGGTGACAGTGCTGTCTACCGGTAAAAAGGAAAAACAGGTATTCTGTGGCAGGGATGTGGACATGACACAGGAAGAGATCAAAGAGAGGCTTGATACGCTTGCTTATTTAAAGATTCATCCCAGAGACAGGGAAGAAAATAAATATCTTCTTCTTTTAGGGGAAAGAATTTACGAGGAAAGCTTGGGCGACAAGCGGCAGTATATTGAATCTGCGCTGCATAAATACGAAAAGGCTTTGAATTCCTATGACAATGGGGTAATTGATGCCGCAAAGGAGGAATTTAAGAAATTTTTGGAGGAGTTGGAGGACTTTGAATAAAAACGTTGTCTATGAAGATGAATCTGTCCTCGTTGTGTATAAGCCTGCGGGGATAGCTACCCAGACTGCAAGGGTTGGGCAGCAGGACATGGTCAGCGAGCTGAAAAATTATCTGGCAAGAACAGGGGATCAAAAGGGAAAAGCGCCATACTTAGGCATGGTGCACCGGTTGGACCAGCCGGTCTCCGGTTTGCTTGTTTTTGCCAAAACAAAGGAAGCGGCAGCGAAGCTGAGCAGGCAGGTGGCAGAAGGACAGATGCAGAAATATTACTATGCTGTAGTGCTTGGAAAACCGGAAAAGGAGACGGGAAGACTGGAGAATTATTTGTATAAGGACGGGAAAACCAATCAGTCCATGGTAGTAAGGGAAGGTTTTCCAGATGCAAAAAAGGCAGAGCTGGAATACCGTCTGGTCAAAATCCTGAATGCCTTTTTTGAAAATCCGGAGGATCCGCTTGTTTTTCCAAAACCGCCAGAGGTTTCGCTGATGGAAGTTAAACTGATCACAGGGCGCCATCACCAGATCAGGGTGCAGCTTTCTCATGCGGGGCTTCCTCTTTTGGGGGACAGTAAATATGGCAGTGAGCAGTCGAAGCTTTTAAGCAGGCAGGCGGAATGCAAAACTCCTGCGCTTTGTGCGTACAGGCTGTCTTTTGTCCACCCGGTATCCAAAAAGAAAATGAACTTTGAAAGGCAGCCGCAGGAAGAGATTTTTCAGTCTTTTTTTACTCATCATAAATTACATAATTGTTTATAAAATAATCCATACTACACCTATGCGATTTTGGCTTGCGAGGGTGTTTTTATGGATAAGATCAGCTTAACGGAGAATGGGAAAAAATATTTGCAGATTGCACTGGTGGTACTTGCAGTTTATTTTGGCATGAAATATTTAAGTCCTATTCTCTCTCCTTTTATTTTAGCGTTTCTTTTAACGGGTTTTATCGATCCGCTGGTTTCAAAGTTACATCAAAAACTTAAGATCAGGAAGCCGGCTCTGGCAGGGGTCATTCTGTTTTTAATGGCAGGAATCCTGCTTTTGGCGGTATGGATCATTTTATCACTGCTTTGGTCTGGCGGAAAAAATCTCACCGTACAGCTTCCGGATTTTCAAAAAGAGTTTGGGGTTTTTCTGGATGACTGTTGCTGCCGTCTGGAAGACAGCTTTGGTATTGACGGAGTTGTCATTGAAAATTTTATTTTGGAGCAGGTGGATATTTTTGTTGAAAATCTGGAAGTGAAAGTACTCCCTGCTGTAATGGGGAAATCTTTTGATTATATCAAAGGAATAATATCCGGCATTAGTTTCCTTGTGGTCATGATGATTGCCGTCCTTTTGATGATGAAGGATTATGGAAGGCTGATTGAAAAAATCAGGTCGGAAGAGGGACTGGAAGGTGTGCGCACAGTATGTAAAAAGGTAGTGGTCTATGTGAAAACTTTTGTAAAGGCACAGGTTACAATCCTTCTGGTCATCAGTACTATCTGCGCGGTCACTCTTGGGGTTATCGGCATGAAAGGCGGAATCTACTATGGACTGTTGACCGGGTTTATGGACATGCTCCCCTTCGTGGGAACGGGAATCATGCTGATCCCATTAGCGCTTTTCATGGCGTTTGGCGGGAAGATCTGGCAGGCGGTGGTCTGTTTTATTTTGTATGCGGTGTGTGCGCTGGTCCGGGAGTTTTTGGAGCCCAGACTGATCGGGGATAAAGTGGGGGTTTGGCCCGTAGGAATTTTGTTTGCCGTCTTTGCCGGAATAAAATTGTTCGGATTATCGGGGATCATAAAAGGACCGCTGGCACTGGTAATCATTTGTGAGACTTGCCGGTATTTGTGGAAATAGTGGCTTGTGGCTGCAGGGAAATCATGGTAAACTTTTTGCAGATATATTGGATGATTGAGCGAATTTCCGGCGGTCGGGGGTGTTGAACAAATTGATAAATAAAGTAGAGAATTTATTTGAAACTGCGTATTTATTACTGATATTCTGTGTATATCCTTTTTATATGAAAGAGGGATATGTAAATATTGGGGAGACAAAACATGAATTTTTAGTCTACTGTTCTCTGGGCAGTCTGACCATTTTGTTGGCGCTGGGTATTGTCCATGGGATTATAGAGGTGCGGCGCCGGTATGGGCAGAAGGAAGCTTATCTCATCGGATGGGAACAAGTGCGGATATCAGTAACAGATTTACTGATAGTGTTATATGGTGTGGAAATTACAGTTTCTTACATATTGTCAGGTTATAAGCAGGAAGCGTTGTGGGGTACGGAAGGCTGGCGTATGGGGTTAGTCTTGCAGCTAACTTTATGCGGATTGCACTTTACGGTATCCAGGATGTGGAAAGCGGGCCAGGGCATATGGCATGGGGCTATGGCGGCATCCGGCGCAGTCTTTCTATTAGGGATTTTTGACAGATTTTCGCTGTATATCATTCCTCTTGAGATCCGTGACCCGGGTTTTATTTCCACGCTTGGAAATATTAATTGGTTTTGCGGGTATTTATCTGTGTTAGCGCCGGTCGGGGCTTGTCTGTTTTTGTTTCAGGATAAAAGGCTTGTAAGGGGAATTGCAGGGATTTATCTGGCAGTTGCTTTTATTGCTGGGTTTGCGCAGGGAAGCAGCAGTGTTTTCCTTTTTTTTGCCGCCTTGTTCTTTATCACTTTATGGATAGCCGTGTCCAGAAGAGCGTGGGTTGGCAGGTGGTTTTTCATGGGGGTAATATGGGGGCTGTCTGCTTTGATTGTGCGAATCTTAAGGGTTATGCCGGGATTCGACTATAATTATGAGACAGATAACATATATGGCTTTTTTACGAGGTCATGGCTGTCTGGGGGTGTGGCAGTTTTATGTTTTATTTTTGGGGTTGTTGTGGAAATGAAAAAAAGGACCGGGGTGAATGAAGTTAAGGATGATAGAACAGGGAGGAAGATCCGTAAATGGCTGGCAATAATTTCTTTGGCAGTGATGATTATATGGGGCGTAACCATGTGGGTCAATACCAAGTGGGGAATTTTGGGGCTTTCCCATCAGGCATCAATGTTTCTTTTTGATGATGCATGGGGAAACGGAAGGGGTGCAACCTGGAAAGCCGGGGCGGAAATTTTTAGACAAATGAACGTCAGAGAAAAGCTTTTTGGCGTAGGTACGGATTGCTTTTCCGTTTTTGCCTATGGAAATCCGCAGATTGCAGGCGAATTACGAGATTATTTTGGGAACAGCAGGCTGACCAATGCCCATAATGAATTGTTGACATCTATGATAAACGCGGGGATCATAGGAACAGTTTTTTATGTGGGCATATTTGCTTCCAGTATGTGCAGGTGCTTTAAAAAATCTCAGAAAAATTCGTATCTGATGATTCCGGTGGTATGTGGATTTTGCTATCTGGTGCATAATATGGTGAGTTTTGCGCAGGTTTTAAATTTCCCTTTTGCATTGCTGCTTATAGCAATGGGAGAAAGTATGATTCGTGAAAATCCACACTAATTAAGAATTTGGCGGCACAGAATTTCATTGACAAAAACCGTTGCTTTTTCTACAATTGTTCATAGATAATGAAAAGCGAGACGGTGTGTTTGAGAAAACTTAAGCAAAATGAGGAGAAGCGAAATGGCGGAGAAAAAATTAGTTGAAGCGATCACATCCATGAACGAGGATTTTGCCCAGTGGTATACGGATGTGGTGAAGAAAGCAGAGTTGATGGATTATTCCAATGTAAAGGGATGTATGGTATTCAAACCGGCAGGCTATGCCATCTGGGAGAATATTCAAAGGCAGCTTGACGAGAGGTTCAAGGAAACCGGCGTAGAAAATGTTTATATGCCCATGTTTATCCCTGAAAGCCTTCTGGAAAAAGAAAAAGACCATGTGGAAGGCTTTGCGCCGGAGGTTGCGTGGGTCACTCATGGAGGTTTAAACCCTTTGCAGGAAAGGATGTGTGTGAGACCTACTTCCGAGACCTTATTCTGTGATTTTTACAAAGGGGATATCCAGTCTTATCGCGATCTGCCTAAGGTATATAATCAGTGGTGCAGCGTGGTCCGCTGGGAAAAGGAAACAAGACCTTTCCTTCGTTCCAGAGAGTTCTTGTGGCAGGAAGGGCACACTGCACATGCTACGGCAGAGGAAGCACAGGAACGGACAGAGCAGATGCTGAATGTTTATGCGGATTTTTGTGAGGAAGTTCTGGCAATTCCTGTGGTAAAAGGCCGGAAGACGGAAAAAGAAAAATTTGCCGGAGCGGAAGCGACTTATACTATAGAAGCGCTGATGCATGACGGAAAGGCATTGCAGTCCGGAACCAGCCACAATTTTGGTGACGGTTTTGCAAAAGCTTTTGGCATTCAGTTTACAGATAAAGACAATCAGTTAAAATATGTTCATCAGACCTCCTGGGGGATGTCAACCAGAATTATCGGCGCCATTATTATGGTTCATGGGGATGATTCCGGTCTGGTACTGCCGCCAAGGATCGCGCCTGTGCAGGTGATGATCGTTCCCATCCAGCAGAAAAAAGAGGGGGTACTGGACAAGGCTTACGAGCTGCGTGACAGATTAAGGGAAGCAGGGTGCCGGGTGAAGGCAGATGATACCGATAAGAGCCCCGGATGGAAGTTCTCAGAGCAGGAGATGCGCGGGATTCCTATGCGCGTGGAGATTGGTCCTAAGGATATTGAGGCAGGAAAATGTGTGATCTGCCGCCGCGATACCAGAGAAAAGATTGAGGTAGCTCTTGACAAGCTTGAAGAAACAGTGAAAGACCTGCTTGTCCGTATTCAGGCGGAAATGCTTGAAAAGGCGAAAAAGCATTTGGAGAAGCATACGTATACAGCCAGAAACCGCGATGAGTTTGAGACGGTCTTTGCTGAGAAATCCGGTTTTGTGAAAGCAATGTGGTGCGGGGAAACATCCTGTGAAGAGGCTATTAAGGAAAACATGGCAGTGACCAGCCGGTGCATGCCTTTTGAGCAGGAATGCCTGTCAGACCAGTGTGTTTATTGCGGAAAGCCTGCAAAGAAGATGGTTTACTGGGGCAGAGCATATTAATGTGAAAAATGGGGGATTACAATGATAAATCTTCCGAAAAAAGTAAAAGTAATTATACAGAGAATCACGGATGCAGGCTATGAAGCATATGCGGTAGGAGGATGTATTCGCGATTCTCTTTTGATGCGTGTCCCTGATGACTGGGATGTCACTACTTCGGCGACGCCTTATCAGGTGAAAGAAATTTTCGGATACACAATTGATACGGGAATCAAGCATGGAACGGTGACTGTGATGATGGAAGGGGAAGGCTTTGAAATCACCACTTACCGTATTGATGGAAAGTATGAGGATAACCGCCATCCCAGCGAGGTGACATTTACTCCCAGCCTGGAGGAGGACTTGCGACGCAGGGATTTCACCATTAATGCCATGGCGTACAATGACCAGACGGGACTGGTGGATATTTTTGAAGGAATAGAAGACATCAGGAAAAAGCGGATCCGTTGTGTGGGAAATCCTATGGAACGTTTCTCCGAGGATGCACTGCGGATCATGCGGGGAGTGCGGTTTTCAGCCCAATTGGGGTATGAAATCGAGGAACAGACGAAGGAGGCCGTCAAACGGCTTGCTCCTGATCTGGGACGGATCAGTGCGGAACGGATTCAGACAGAACTTGTAAAGCTGGTTGTATCTCCGCATCCCGATTATTTGCGGACAGCCTATGAACTGGGGATCACGAAGGTAGTGCTGCCGGAGTTTGATGCCTGTATGGTGACCAGACAGAATCATCCCCATCATTGTTATAGCGTGGGGGAGCATATTTTGGCTTCCATGAATGCCATAGCGCCAGACAAGGTGCTTCGGCTGGCAATGCTGTTTCATGATATGGGGAAACCGGAAACGATTACTGTGGATGAAGCCGGAATTACTCATTTTCACGGTCATGGAGCAGTATCTGAGAAAATCGCTAAAAGAGTGCTGGCGAGGTTAAAATTTGACAATCATACCATTGAACAGGTGACAGCATTGGTAAAATATCATGATTACCATGTAAATCCCAGCCAAAAGGGAGTACGGCAGGCAATTATGAAGGTGGGAGAAGATATATTCCCTCTGCTTTTGCAGGTAAAGGCAGCGGATTTGGAAGCGCAAAGTGATTACCAGAGGGAAGAAAAGAAGGAACATCTTGAGAAGATAAGCCTGCTTTACGAAGAGGTTATCAGCGGGAAACAGTGCGTGAGCCTTAAGATGCTGGCTGTGTCCGGAAAAGACCTGATAGAGCAGATTGACATGAAGCCGGGAAGGCAGATAGGAGAAGTACTGCATCATTTGCTTGATCTTGTGATAGAGGAACCTTCCCGAAACCAAAAGGAAGTTTTGATTAAAGAAGCAAAGCGTTATTTAAAGATATAATCCAGCTGGACAGAAGGAATTTTTTACAACATGCCCTCATATGATAGGATATGACACAAATTGGGGGTAATCGGTGTGAGTGACAGAAGTGCCATTATACTGGAAAATTATGAAATCGAAGTGCTTCGGACCTGGAAGGGGCGGGGCGCTGTCCTTTGTGAGACGCCGCAGGGGATCTTGATTCTGAAAGAGTATATGGGCCATAAGGAGAAGGTGGCTTTTCAGGATGCACTGCTTCATATGGTACAGGAAAAGGGATTCCGTCAGGCAGAGTCTATTGTAAAGAATAAGGAGCAGGAGCTGCTGACACAGGATGTGGACGGAACTGCTTATATTCTTAAGACCTATGAGGATGGCAGGGAATGCAATATAAAGGATATGGAGGAGTGCCAGAGTGCGGTAGAAACGCTTGCCTCTCTGCATAAGGTCTCATGGTCGGAAAAACCGCTCTCGGAACTTACCCAGCCTTATTCTGTCTGTAAGGAGTTTTATAAGCATAACAGGGAGCTGCGCAAGGTAAGAAAATACTTGAAAGACCGGAGCCAGAAGTCGAATTTTGAGATCGCCCTGCTGCATTCTTATGACTATTTCTTAAATCTTGCGCTTCAGGTTACGGAGGAGCTTAGGTTTTTTGAGAATGAAAAGGAAAACCATTTTATCTGCCATGGGGATTACCAGTATCACAATGTGCTTGTTTCTGGCGGGAAAATGCATGTGATCAATTTTGAGAAGTGCCTTTATGACAGTCCCGTCAGGGATTTATATTTATTCTTAAGGAAGCTTCTTGAAAAGAGTGAATGGTCAGAGTTTGTGGGATTTAACTTGATACAGGCATATGAAAAGGTCAGGCCTATGGAAAAGGAAGAATACCGGCAGTTATATTTCCGGCTTTCTTATCCTGAAAAATTCTGGAAAATTGTAAACTTTTATTATAATTCCGGGAAGGCATGGATTCCCGATAAAAATATGGAAAAACTGGTCAAAATTGTAGACCAGGAGAAGAGCAAGCAGCAGTTTCTGGAGAACTTGAAAAGGCGTTATGGTTTGTCTTAGTCCTTTTCATATTTCCCGGTGTGTGCTATACTCTGTGTAACGGACAGGAAGATCAATAGAGGGAAACGATATGATAAAGAAAAATAAGTTTTTGTGCCTGCCTGCAGCGGCGTGTATATGCAGTCTGATCCTTAATGGCTGCAGCAGCATAGGGCTGGCACAGGAATCATCATTTGAAAGCGCATATGAAAATGGAACGGAGGAAGAGCCGGTAAATATCTATACTTCAAATGCGACGGTCATTGTACAGGCGGTCAACACAGAAGACCAGGCAATAACAGTACATATGATTGAAAAAAATGAAGGTAAAACGTTTGCTTATACTGGCGCTACTGCCGTGCAGGATAAGTATGGGAGCGTTATGAGCATGGCACAGGTCATGCCAGGCGATATTGCGGATATCCAATATAGCAGTGAGCTTGAGAAAATCGGGTCCATGACACTATCGGCAGATGCATGGAGGCGTGAAGATATTTCCAGATACAATCTGGACACAGAGAATAATAAGGCTTCTATAGGGGAAGAAAGCTTCAGCATGAGCAAAGAGATTCAGGTTTTCTCTGAAGGGGAGCCGATTGGCGCGGAGCAGATCATTCATCAGGATGTGCTTTCTTTTCAGGGAATTGGAAGCAACATTATGAGTATCACTGTGGATCAGGGGCATGGCTATTTGAAGCTGGAGAATGATGAAGCAGTGATCGGAGGCTGGATTGAGATCGGACAGGTTTTGATCTCCCAGATCAGTCAGGACATGCTCTTTACCGTGCCGGAAGGAAGTTATACAGTCAGGTTTACTGGCAGCGGTGTGGAAGAGACCAGAGAAGTGACCATTGAAAGGGATAAAGAAACCATACTTGATTTAAGCGATATTGAGATTCCCCAGCCGGAAAAGGGTCTGGTTACTATTAATGTAACGCCGGTATCAGCCAAAGTATTTATTGATGAAAAGGCTGTTGAGACAAAATATCCTCTCAGGCTTCCTCTTGGTATTCACCAGATCACCGGCAGCGCTTCCGGCTATGATACTGTTTCTGAATATTTTGAGGTAGATGGCGAGAATATGACAGTAACCCTTGAACTGGGAGAATCAAAGACAACAGTGTCGGGAAATGGTCTTTCTTCAAAGGAAGAAACGGAGACTAAGATTACCATCCAGGCACCGGAGGATGTGGAAGTATATCAGGATAACCTGTATATGGGTATTGCGCCTGTTACCTATAAGAAAACGGCAGGCGTCCATGTCATAACCTTGCGGAAGGAAGGTTATATTACCCGGAGTCATGAAATTACCGTTCCCGATGACGAGAAGGATGTGATGTATTCTTTCCCGGATCTTGAACCAGTTAGTTCTGCTGAAAACTCCGGTACGGTCAGTGGAAATTCGATCAGCGGAAATACTGTTAACAGAAATACCACGGAAAGCAATGCAGAGGATTCTCAAATTTCGAACACAGTTAGCGGAAATACAGTCAGTGGAAATACGGTTAGCGGCAACTCTGCTGATAGTGAAACGGACAATATGGAGAAAAAGGGAAATTAAAGTCAATAAAAATCATAAAACCGAATAGAATGCGCATAAAATATGCAAAAAAAGGCAAATTTTCCTTGACAAACAGAAACAAAGACGATATATATAGATATAGGCGTTTCAAAAGAGACATCTAGTAAAAAACACTCATATAAAGAGGAGGAGTTCGAAATGAACAAAACAGAGTTAATTGCAGCTATGGCTGATCAGTCAGGATTATCCAGAAAAGATGCAGAGAAGGCATTGAAGGCTTTCACAGATGTAGTATCAGATGAATTAAAGAATGACGGAAAGGTTCAGTTGGTTGGATTTGGTACCTTCGAGGTATCCAAGAGAGCAGCAAGAGAAGGCAGAAATCCTCAGACTGGCAAGGTTATGAAGATTGAGGCTTCCAAGGCACCTAAGTTCAAAGCTGGCAAGGCTTTAAAGGACTTAATCAATGCATAAGGAACTAACAGTTCCTAAGATATGAATATCTTGAAGGACCTGCCGGGCAGGTCCTTTTGTATGCGCAGGGAAACGTGAGGAAATTATGAGACTAGATAAATATTTAAAGGTATCCAGACTGATCAAGCGCAGGACAGTTGCAAACGAAGCCTGTGATGCCGGAAGGGTTTTGATCAACGATAAGCCTGCCAAAGCATCCGCCAATGTGAAGGCAGGAGATATTATCACGATTTCTTTTGGAAATAAAGAAGTTAAGGTGGAAGTGCTAAATGTGCAGGAGACTGTGAAAAAGGAAGAAGCAAAGGAGCTGTTCCGGTATTTATAGCGGACAGATATTTTGCAGGCATTTTATAGAATATAATGGAAGATCTCCTAATATAATCTTTTATAAAGGATTGTATCAGGAGATTTTTTATGGAAGAACTGACAGGGGTAACGAAAAGGGCGCATAAGCTGATACTGAATAACAGAAGGACATGTAATCTGACAGGAGTGAATGATGTTTTGTCCTTTGATGAAAAGGAAATCATCCTGGAAACGGAACAGGGGATGCTGATGATCAAGGGAAATGATCTGCATGTAAATAGACTGACACTGGATAAAGGAGAAGTGGATGTGGATGGGCGCATCGACAGCTTTACATATTCGGAACAGTCGGGAATGGCAAACAAAGGGGAATCTTTTCTTGCAAGATTATTTAAGTAGGTGTTTATGAGCCAGAATATTATTAATGAAGTAATGTTCTTTTTCCACTCTTTTCTTATGGGGATTGTGATCACCTTTGTGTATGATGGATTTTTGGTGTTGCGCCGGGTGGTCCGGCATAATCTTCTGCTGGTTTCCTTAGAGGACATGATATTTTGGATTGCCTGTGCCATAGGCGTATTTTATATGCTTTATGAGGAAAACAATGGGGTTCTCCGGTGGTTTGCGGTTTTCGGGGCTGCCCTTGGCATGATCGTATATAAGGAAAGTGTCAGCGGTTTTATCGTAACTTTTTTGTCCAGGATCCTGACTTGTTTTTTACGGCTGATATCCCGGACTTTGGGTTTTTTGTTCCGGCCGATCCGTTTTTTAATGAAAAAAGTTTATCATGGTTTGGGAAAATGTACGAGGAGAGGGAAAAGAGTGGGAAGGTCCATGAAAAAGAAGTTGACGAAAGGTATGAAATTACTTAAAATAACAGTATGTAAACAAAAAGAAGGGGATCATTAAAATTATGGCAAGAAAAGCTGCATATAGAAAGAGGCGTCAGAACCGTTTCGGGATGTTCCTTGTTTCTATTGCTGTGGTCATGATGCTGGTGGTGGTAGCATTTAAGAGCGCGGAGCTCCGGACGAAAAAGGAAGCATATCACCAGAAAGAGTTAGCACTCCAGCAGCAGATCGACGCGGAAGAGGAACGTGCGCTTAAAATAGAAGAATTTGAAAAGTATACACAGACGAAAAAGTATATTGAGGAAGTTGCGCGGGATAAGCTTGGTCTGGTGTATGATGGTGAGGTTTTGTTTAAGGATGAGGATTAAAGCAGGCTGGTAAGCCTGCTTTTTTGTCGAAAAATTTTATGCTTTTGCTGCTTGTTTTTGACAAACTGCTCTTTTGTAATTTTGTATAATAATCCATTACAGGAGGGGAGTTGACATGAAAAAGCAGAATTTGAGTGAAAGAGAAGAATTTGGCAGTATACTTCCTGAATATGGCAGAAGAAAACTGCTTACCTATGCGGATTCCATCAGGGAGCTGGCGGATAGCTTTAAGGATGCGGAGGGGGCTTCGCAGGATGAGTGCAAGGGGCAAGACAGAAGAGATTATGTATGGCAAAAACGGCTTAATGAAAATAAGGAATTGATGGTGGCGCACCTGGAGGAAATGGCACAGATCATGTCCGGTCTTGCAGAGGAGACCAGAAGATGCATCCCTATGGGGGAGAGACGTTTTAAACAGATTGCCCATGCCCTGCGGGAAGTTGGCATCCAAATTAAAAACCTGTATCTGATTGAAAATGAAATGGGACATATGGAAGTTTCGCTGACCATGAAAAATGTAAAGACATCTACTCTTTCTGCAGAGGAAATAGGGGACCTGTTGTCGGTGCTTTTAAATATGCATCTGGTAAGCGCCGGGGATAATGCCTTTTTTATCGGGGAAGAATGGAAGACCTTTTATTATGTGCAGGAGGCTAAATTTCATGTGCTTACCGGCGTGGCTAAAGCTGTAAAAGAAACGGAAAAGATTTCCGGGGATAATTACGCCTTTTTTGAAGGGAATGCAGGAAATCTGACGATAGTGTTGTCTGATGGCATGGGATCCGGGGAAAAAGCCTGTGCGGACAGTACCATGGTGGTGGAACTGATGCAGAAATTTCTGGAAGCAGGTTTTCAGATTGAAGTAGCAATCCAGATGATCAACAGCGCGTTGCTTACCGGTGAAGAAAATGCAAATATGTCAACCCTGGATCTATGCAGTTTAGACCTTTATAATGGGGAATGCAGGTTTGTGAAGGTGGGAAGCGCCTGTTCCTATATTAAAAGGCAGCATTTGGTGGACCGGATCTCCTCGGGGAATCTGCCTCTTGGCATCTTTCAAAAGCCGGATACGGAAACCGTAGGAAGAAGCCTGATGGATGGGGATTATGTGATCATGGTCTCTGACGGCATACTGGATGCATTGTCACAGGGGATAGGGGAGGACATGCTTTCGGAACTGATCGGGGGAAGCAATCTGGAAAATCCCGGCGAAATGGCAAATGCCATTTTAAATTTCTGTATCCATCAATGCAGAGGGCACATTAGGGATGATATGACGGTTTTGGTCATAGGAATATGGAAAAAAGAAGACTGATGCTTTTCATTTTCTGCGAATTCCGTTATATTATTTAATATGATCAAAAAAGTAACAGATTACATGAAAAAGTATCAGATGGTGGAACCTGGTGATACCATAGTGGCGGGTGTTTCAGGAGGCGCAGACTCAGTCTGCCTCCTTTTTGTGCTGCTTGAAATGAGAGATCAGATTCCCTTCACCTTGAAGGTAGTGCATATCAACCATGGGATCAGGGAGGATGCCGGGCAGGACGCGGAATTTGTAAGGAGGCTGTGTGAAAGCTATGAGATTCCTTTTTTTCTGATAGAGGAAGATGTTGAAAGGCTGGCAAAGCAGTCCGGTTCTTCTACAGAGGAAGAAGGGCGGCGGGTCCGTTATCAGGCTTTTTACCAGACGCTGGGTGCTGACCGTGGGAAGATTGCCGTGGCCCATAACAGCAATGACCGGGCAGAAACCATGCTGTTTCATTTATTTCGGGGAACCGGGCTGTCTGGCGCATCGGGAATCCGTCCGGTGAATGGGAAGATCATCCGTCCTCTCCTTTGCATCACCAGAGAGGAAATTGAGGGGTGGCTTTCAGAAAGGGGAATACCTTATTGTACAGATCACACCAATGAGGAGGATGGTTACACCAGAAACAGGATCCGGCACCATATCCTGCCTTATGCGGAGCAGGAGATCTGCCATGGGGCAGTGGCGCATATGAACCGCGCGGCGGATGACTTCATGATGGCGGAGGAATATCTGAAGGGGGAAACAGAAAAAGCGGTAAGGCGGTGTGCGTGGGAAGACGGAGGGGCCATTAAGATCCGTATTTCTGCTTTTAAGCAGGAGGATGAGTATTTAAAAGGACGTATCTTGCTTTCCTGTATTGAAAAGGCAGCAGGCGCTAAAAAGGATATTACATGGGCTCATGTCCAGGCGGTGGAAAAGCTGTTTAAGACCTCCGGGAGCAAGGAAGTCCATCTTCCGCATCGCCTTGTTGTTTATAAGGAATATGACCTGGGTATGATACAAAGATATGGAAAGGAGCGCACATACGCGGAGGAGTATCCTGTCCACATACCGGGGAAGATAACCGTACCGGGGCTTGGAATCGTGGAATTTACAGTGTTTTCCATAGACAAATCTCAAAATATTCCAGAAAAAACATATACGAAATGGTTTGATTATGATAAAATACATTCGTCTATGTCATTTCGGACGAGACAAAAGGGAGATTATCTGACAGTGAAAGGGAATTCGGGTAAAACAGGGCATAAGCTTCTGCAGGATTATTTCGTGAATGAAAAAATACCCAGAGAAGAGAGGAATCTGATCTATATATTGACAGAAGGCTCCCATGTCTTATGGATACCGGGTTACCGGATCAGTGAAGATTACAAAGTTAATAAGGAAACTTGCACTATTTTGCAGGTTACAGTGCCGGATAAGGCGGAATAAGCACAAAAGAAAGAAAGGAGTCATTAAAATGGCTGAGAAGATCAAAGTGATGCTTTCAGAGCAGGAAGTGGATGCAAAAATTTGTGAGATTGGCAGACAGATCAGTGAGGATTACGCGGGAAAACAGGTTCATCTGGTATGCGTATTAAAGGGTGGCAGTTTTTTCATGTGTGAGCTTGCTAAGAGAATTACTGTGCCGGTATCGCTGGATTTTATGTCTGTTTCCAGTTATGGGAGCGAGACCAAATCCAGCGGTGTGGTAAAGATCGTAAAGGATTTGGATGAGCCACTGGTTGGCAAGGATGTGATCATTGTAGAGGATATTGTAGATTCAGGGCGTACGCTAAGTTATCTGATGGATATGCTGAAAGACAGAAAGCCCGCAAGCTTAAGGTTATGTACCCTGCTGGATAAGCCGGAACGGAGGGTGGTAGACGTACATGTGGACTATACCGGTTTTCAGATCCCGGATGAATTTGTGGTAGGTTATGGGCTGGATTATGATCAGAAATACAGGAATCTGCCCTACATCGGGTTAGTTGAGTTTGAGTAAATAGTAAAGCCGGTGAACCGGTAAGTGAGGTAGCAGGATTGAACAAGAAAAATCGTGGTTATAATGCATATTTTATTCTGGTATTGCTTTTGATGGCTCTTTTGGTGATTCCCAGTCTTTTGGATAATAGCCAGATTGAGTATACCAGAGGGGAACTGATAGCTGATCTGGAGGCAGGGAAGGTGATTTATGCCAGTATATCGCCAGGACGCGAGACGCCTACCGGAGAAGTTGAATTTGTGATCAGCGGTCAGTCCAACAAGACCCTGTATGTAACAGATGTGTCAGAAATAGAAGAATTGCTTATTTCTTATGGACTGGATCCGGAGGTCAAAAAGGTGCAGGAGGAAAGCTGGTTCCTTACCAGTGTATTTCCAGTGCTTCTGGCAGTAGTGGTGATGGTCTTCTTCTTTGTGATGATGAACAGCCAGAATGCAGGCGGCAGTAATAAGATGATGAACTTCGGCAAGAGCCGCGCCAAGCTTTCCATGGGGGACGGCAAGATTACTTTAAAGGATGTGGCAGGTCTGAAAGAGGAGAAAGAAGAACTGGAGGAGATTGTTGAATTTCTCCGGGATCCCGCAAAGTTTACCAAGGTGGGAGCAAGAATCCCCAAAGGCGTGCTTTTAGAAGGCGCGCCCGGTACAGGTAAGACGCTTTTAGCTAAGGCAATTGCAGGGGAAGCCGGGGTTCCCTTCTTTAGCATTTCCGGTTCAGATTTCGTGGAAATGTTTGTGGGTGTTGGCGCATCCAGGGTCCGTGACTTGTTTGAAGAAGCAAAACGACATGCGCCCTGTATCGTATTCATTGATGAGATTGATGCGGTGGCAAGACGCAGAGGTACGGGTATGGGCGGCGGCCACGATGAGCGTGAGCAGACGCTGAACCAGCTGCTGGTAGAGATGGACGGTTTTGGAGTTAACGAAGGAATTATCGTTTTGGCAGCTACCAACCGTGTGGATATCCTCGACCCTGCGATTATGCGCCCCGGTCGTTTTGACCGTAAGATCAGCGTAAACAGACCGGATGTAGGCGGCAGAGAAGCAATTTTAAGGGTACATGCCAAGAATAAGCCTTTGGCGGAGGATGTGGACTTAAAGCAGATTGCACAGACTACTGCAGGATTTACCGGCGCAGACCTTGAGAACCTGTTGAATGAAGCTTCCATTATAGCGGCAAAGCAGGACCGGAGCTTTGTGCTTCAGGAAGATATTAAGAAAGCTTTTATCAAGGTGGGTATTGGCGCAGAGAAGAAGAGCCGTATCATTACCGATAAAGAAAAGAAAATTACAGCTTACCATGAGGCAGGTCATGCAATCCTGTTCCATGTGCTTCCGGATGTGGGACCGGTTTATACCGTGTCCATCATTCCTACGGGACTTGGCGCAGCAGGTTATACCATGCCCCTTCCTGAAAAGGACGATATGTTTATCACCAAAGGAAAGATGCTGCAGGATATTATGGTTTCCTTAGGGGGCAGGATTGCCGAGGAGATCATTTTCAAGGATATTACCACAGGCGCTTCCAGCGATATCAAAAAAGCCACAGGGGCAGCGCGGGATATGGTGACCAGATATGGTATGTCTGAAACAATCGGTGTGATCAACTATAACAGCGATGATGACGAAGTGTTTATCGGAAGGGATCTGGCTCATGCCAAGAGCCACAGCGAGCTGGTCTCCGGAGAAATCGACAAGGAAGTAAAGAGAATTATTGATGATTGCTACGGCAAGGCAAAAGCAATTATCCTTGAGCATATTGACGTACTTCATAGTTGTGCGGATCTTTTGCTCCAGAAGGAAAAGATCGGAAGAAATGAGTTTGAGGCGTTATTTGAGAAGGAAGATACCTCTCCTGAGGCTTTTTTCCAGAGCTAAAAAAGGGATTTGGTGAAAATGCACAAAAACAGGATACCAAATTTGTAATATTTGTGAATCGTGAGTATTTACGCAAAATGAGGGGTATGCTATTATACTACTTGTAACCCCCCCAATACATTATATAGTTTTTTGCTATACCCCATAAGAAGAAATACCTTCTCTAAAAAGAACAGTACATGTACTGTTCTTTTTACTTTTCGGAATTATGTATATTGATTAAGTTATTTAGATAGTATAAAATAAACATATGTCTGTCAGACGTGGAAATGGAGTTGCTGTATATGGAAATTAATCAGTATTTAAAGATTGAAAGGGAAAGACAATACATTTCAGATATGCGCCCCGTTTTTAACAGAAATGCTTTGTTCAGTGATACTACTGAGGATTATGTTTCACCATCGGAACCCAACCCTTATTCAAAAGTTGTGATCCGGTTTCGGGCAGCGCTTAACAATATCGACAGAGTATTCATGGTTCATGATCATGTCCGGTATTTAATGTCAAAAGAAAGCAGTGATAAGCAGTTTGATTATTATGAATATGAAACAGAGATAGAGGATGAGGAATTCCGATATCATTTTGAAGTAGAAGTAGGGAGGATCAGTTGTATCTATGACAGCAGAGGAGTAGCAAGGGAGGCTTTGCCGGAGTATGCGTTTCGGGTGATTCCGGGATTTAAAACACCGAAATGGGCAAAGGGCGCTGTCATGTATCAGATTTATGTAGATCGTTTTTATAACGGAGATCCTACAAATGATGTGCTCACTTCGGAATACGAATATATTGGGGATAAGACGGTCCATGTAGATGACTGGGGGAAATATCCGGCATCAATGGGTGTCCGAGAATTTTATGGCGGGGATCTGCAGGGCGTGCTGGATAAGATGGATTATCTGCAGGATCTTGGAATTGATGTGATTTATTTTAATCCTCTTTTTGTTTCCCCTTCGAATCACAAATATGATATTCAGGATTATGACTATATTGATCCTCATATTGGGAAGATCGTCAGCGATGAAGGCAATCTTTTAGAGCATTTTCAGCGTGAAAACAGATTTGCTACCAGATATATTGACCGGGTCACAAACAAGAAGAATCTGGAAGCGAGCAACGAGCTTTTTGCAAAAGTGGTGGAAGAAGCACATAGGAGAGGAATGCGTGTCATTTTAGACGGGGTATTCAATCATTGTGGTTCTTTCAATAAATGGATGGACAGGGAAAGGATTTATGAGAACGCGGAGGGGTACGAGAAGGGGGCGTATGTCAGTGCGGATAGTCCTTATCGTGATTATTTCCATTTTTATAACGAGTGTTCATGGCCTTATAATACAACCTACGATGGATGGTGGGGGCATGATACACTTCCTAAGCTTAATTATGAGAAATCCAGGGAATTGTTTGACTATGTGCTGAAGATTGCAGTAAAATGGGTTTCGCCCCCATATAACGCGGATGGCTGGCGTCTGGATGTTGCTGCGGATCTGGGGCATAGCCCGGAGTTTAACCATGCCTTCTGGAAGGAATTCAGGAAAGCAGTTAAGGAAGCAAATCCAGATGCTATCGTACTGGCAGAGCACTATGGAAATCCCAGAGAATGGTTAAATGGTAAAGAATGGGACACGGTCATGAATTATGATGCGTTTATGGAGCCGGTGACCTGGTTTCTGACGGGTATGCAGAAGCATAGTGACGATTACCGGGAGGATATGTACGGTAATGCGGATAATTTTATTGGTGCAATGCGGCATCATATGACGAATTTTACAGCTCCTTCCCTGCATGTTGCAATGAATGAACTATCTAATCATGACCATTCCAGATTCCTCACCCGGACCAATAAAAGAGTAGGAAGGACGGATGTGTTAGGACCTCAGGCAGCTAACGAAGGTGTCAATAAGGCAGTTATGCGTGAGGCAGTGGTCATTCAGATGACATGGCCTGGTGCGCCCACGATTTATTATGGCGACGAAGCAGGCGTTTGTGGGTTTACTGATCCAGATAACCGAAGAACTTATCCCTGGGGACATGAAGACAAAGAACTGATTGCATTCCACAAAGAGATGATCAGGATTCACAAGGAAAATCCAGAAATCCTTACAGGTTCCCTGAAATATGTTGATGGTGCTTATAATACTGTTGGATATGGAAGGTTTAACCGCAAAGCTGTAACGGTGGTTATGATAAATAATAACCAGCATGAGGTGATGAAGGAGGTAGCCGTTTGGCATTTGGGAATTCCTAAACGATGCGTAGTAAAAAGCCTGATGTATACAACGGATGAGGGATATACGACAGAGGAGAGGGAATATACAGTAGAGGCAGGAAAGGTGAAGCTGGTGCTGCCCAAGACCTCTGCGATTATCTTGCATTATCAGCATGAGGCTATTAATTAGCTGGGTTTCAATTAGAATAAAATATTTCATTTATCAAGAGTCCGTCTTTCAGTAGATATATGCCCTGTTTTCTTCGTTTGAAGCGAAACTAGTTTGGGAACAGGGCGTTAATAATATCTCTGTGAGCGGATTCTTAGATTATAACTGAAGATTTTGTTGTCCAAGCATTGAATTAATTGAGATATTACAAATCACATCTTAAGAAGGAACAAACTTGGTAACGATGGCTGGAATGATAGAAAAGGTGAGAAAAGTAAAATGAGGCTATTATATGCGACAGGAAATCCTGCCAAAATTACTGCCATGCAAAACAGGCTGAAGGAATTGGGGATTGAGCTGGCAGGGCTTAGAGATCTGGACAGAGAAATTCCGAAAGTGGTGGAAGATGGGAGTACACCTCTTGAAAATGCAAGGAAAAAGGCACTGGGGTATTATGAGGCATTCCAAATACCGTTGTTTTCCTGTGACTCAGGTCTGTATATTGATGGAATACCGGAGGAGCTGCAGCCGGGGATCCATGTGAGGACGATCAATGGAAAATATCTGACAGATGCAGAGATGATGGAGCATTATTCTGGATTGGCGGCTAAATACGGTGATTTAACAGCCAGATATCGGAATGCTATATGTTTAGTACTGGATAAAGACCATATTTATCAGGCCATGGAAGAGAGCATGGCAAGTGAGCCTTTTATCATTACTTCAAAGCCCCATGTAAGACGAAAGGAAGGATTTCCGCTGGACAGTCTTTCCATAGATATAAAAACGGGGAAGTATTATTATGACCTGGAAGGTGATGAGCTTGACCAGGTAGCCGTGGAGGACGGTTTTTTGGATTTTTTTAAAAAGTATTGTACAGGCAGGGAAAGCTATGTTGATTCGTAAAGCAGAATTAAAAGATTTAGAGGATTTGCTGGAAATTTATAATTATGAGGTGGTTTATGGGATTTCCACTCTGGATATTCATCCAAAGTCATTGGAAGAATGGCGGCAGTGGTTCGATGCCCATAATATTGATAATCATCCGCTTATCGTGGCGGAAATGGATGGGCGTGCAGTAGGGTATGCAAGCTTGTCTGCTTACAGGGAAAAGGAAGCTTACTGTTCCACGGTAGAGCTTTCTGTTTATGTGGATGTTTCTTACCGGCAGAGAGGGGTTGCGGATAAGCTGATGGAAGCAATCCTGGATATGGCGAAAACAGACGAAAATATCCATATGGTGGTATCGGTGATAACTGGTGGCAACAAGGCAAGCATCAGGCTTCACGATAAATATGGTTTTTCCTATTGTGGCAGTATCCATGAGGTAGGGGTGAAGCTGGGGGAATATCGCGATATTGAGAATTATGAGTTACGGGTTTGAGGAATAAGGATATGCAGAAGAAAAAGGATGTTTTGAGAAAGGCGTTTAAGGCAGCTTTTCCCCACACTATACCAATCTTTGCAGGATTTTGGTTTTTGGGAATGACTTATGGGATTTATATGAATGTGTCCGGTTTCAGTTTTTGGTATCCTATGCTGATGAGCCTTACTATTTTTGCAGGGTCTATGGAATTTGTGGCAGTGAATCTGCTGCTGGGCGCTTTTGACCCCTTACAGGCGCTGGTGATGACTTTGATGATCAACGCCAGACATTTATTTTATGGGATTTCCATGCTGGACAAGTATCGGGGAACAGGCTGGAAGAAGTTTTATCTGATTTTTGGGATGTGTGATGAGAGCTTTTCCATTAATTACACAGCAGAGGTTCCGGAAGATGTGGATAAGGGCTGGTTTATGTTTTTTGTTACGTTGCTGAATCAGTTTTACTGGTTTTTTGGGGCAACCTTGGGAGGGCTTTTCGGGTCTTTGATCCATTTTAACACGGAAGGTCTTGATTTTGTTATGACGGCAATGTTTGTTGTGATCTTTTTGGAGCAATGGCTGAAGGAAAAGAACCATATCAGCGCAGTGATGGGGATCTTATTGTCGCTGCTTTGCCTGATTGCTTTTGGCGCGGATAATTTTATCATACCCACAATGCTGGCAATATTTATCTCCTTGACGCTGATGCGGGGCAAGCTGGAAGGGGGTGTATC
>ERZ808054.286-NODE-286-length-57372-cov-4.769107_pt1 | contig 57372 bp, 46 predicted proteins | sample MGYA00380201_ERZ808054 | MGnify/ENA primary metagenome ERZ808054 (study PRJEB31490, sample SAMN06133419) | mouse gut metagenome | isolation source: Z5_2 | host: mice | place: China: Chengdu | collected 2015-05 ... | reverse complement strand
ATCTATGAAGCTAACAGCTGGATTAAGGAGAATTTCAGAGGCGCTTTTACAGTAGAAGAATTAGCGGCGCAGCGGAATATGAGTGTTTCCGCATTTCACCGGAAATTCAAAAGCGCAGTTGGTATGGGGCCGCTGCAGTGTCAAAAGCGGCTGCGCCTGACCGAGGCCCGGCGGATGATGCTGGACGAGAACGCGAGCGTCACAGACGCTTCTCTGGAAGTTGGCTACGAAAGCGTTTCCCAATTTATCCGGGATTACAAAAAGATGTTTGATGCTCCGCCAAAAGATGATGTTCAAAATCTTCATAGGCAGTTAAGCTCAAGGGCATAATCCGGCACATACGGATTATGCCCTTGCAGGATTACTTTGACAATTCCTCGAACACGGACAGTACATATTCCGCGATTTCGCAGTCCTGCGCTTCTGTGCCGCCGCCTACGCCGATTCCGCCGGCGATCTTTCCGTTATGGAATAACGGGTACCCTCCGGCAACCAGGGTGATTCTGGCGTCGTTCGATTGTATTGCGCAGAGAGAACCGCCTTCAACCGCACATTGGGCAACGTCTCTGGTTTGGCACTGGGTCACGGCGGCGGTGTACGCTTTTCCGGGAACCAGAGTAATGCTTAAGACAAGCGCATCACCAAAACGGCGGTAAACCCTGGGCAGGCCGTTTTCATCACAGACGGCAAAGCTGATATCAACGCCCACCTGTTTGCTCTTTTCTTTTGCGGCAGCACACAGCTTGTCGCACAATTCATCTGATAAAATCATATAGTTCACTCACTTTCGTTTTTTATTAACATAAGGGCAGTTCGCGAAGCGTGCTGCCCGTTGTTTAACATAAGGATGGCTGGCGGAGCCTGACATCCGTTGTTTATGAACAGCTGCTGTTACATAGACATAGTTGAGAATCTGGTTTCCTATTATCTGAAATCAATTGTACAAAAGTCTCAGAAGATTCTTCTTTATGTGCTTATGTTGAGATTATATGTGATTCGGCCCTGGCTTACTTGCCTGTTTCTACAGATAAATTGCACGATTCTCTTTTTTTGAATGTAATGAGGCAAAGATATCCTGACAAAAAATGCCCGGAGTATCCGGAACGTGCCGGATATGCCGGGCATTGCCTGATGAAGTTCAAAATGAAAGATCTAGGAGGTATAATCTTTAATGATCACAGGAATCTGGGAGAGCATATTGTCCACATCTTCAAACATGGAACTTTTCGTGGTCCCCAGTCTGCTTGCACGGTTGATATGTGTTACAACCTCCTGATACTGCCGTTTGATTTTTTCGAAGTACTCACATAAAGTCTGCAGGGATTCTTTTGACTGGCTTATCACACCGTTGATCTCCGTTTGTACGGTTGTTGCGTTTTCGGCAGCCTGAGTGATATTATCAAACATTTCATAAGTTTCATCTACTTTTTCAATGCTTGCGCCCAGGGCCTGCCGGGAGGAACTGATGCTGTTGTTAAGCTTTTCCGTTCCCTGCTGCACATCGCCTATACCGGAGCCTACCTCGGCTACCAGATCTTTGATCTCCTCCGCCAGCCTTTTTACTTCTTCTGCCACCACAGCGAATCCTTTGCCATGGGTGCCTGCTTTTGCGGCCTCAATGGAGGCGTTCAGGGCAAGGATATTAGTCTGATCGGCAATGGACTCGATTTTGTCCGTACATACGCGGATTTTTTTGACGGCATTCTGGAAGGTTTCAAAAGTATCCATCATTTCGTCAAAGCAGGATTGTACCTGCTTCGAACTGCTTTTAAGGGATTCTACCTCATCCTGAGATTGGACTACAGATTGGGCGATTGCGTGTTTTACCTCTTCAAATTGGCCTGATACCTGGGAAATGTTGGAAAAGGTTTCGCCGAAATCCTGTAAGGTTCCCTGGAAACTGTCCGCTTCGCCAATCACGTTTCCAAAGGATTTGCTGACATTGCTCAGTTCCAGCAGGGAAGCAACTTCACTCTGAACAAGATCATGGTGGTAATCTTTCAAACTATTTGTTACATGTAATATCGGATAAAGGCTTTTTTCCGGGTCTGCGTTTTTTTTAATTAATTTCATTCTACTTCCCCCTATTCAAATACCACACAGGTCATGGACTGGTTGACGAATCTGTTATTGTAATGTTCTCCATATCCTATAAATCCGGCATGGTTACCTAAAGAACTCATCTCCTGCAGATATTTTGGAAGATATTGATTTTCGGTGAACAGAAGATATCTGAACAGACAATTTACTGAAAATACCGCAGAAATTCGTGAAAAGTCCTGACGGATTGTCTGTATGGTATTTTTGACAACCGCTTCATAGTCATCCAGCTCCAACAGAATGAGCACATCCGAGTCATTGACCTGCCTGAAGCACTTCAGGGCATTTCCCTGGACTTCCTTGATGGAGATAATGCAGGTGTCGTTGCCGCTTATTTTACCGAAGGGATTTTTAAAGGTCTGAGTCTGGATTTCTTTTTCGGTTACATGGAGGATTTCCTGATATACGTCTCTGGCAGGCTTCCCGTTCAATTCTCCGATTATGTATTCTGCTCTGTTGGTTTTTGAGGCGATAAAATAGTAATTCCCCATTCGGTGATAGATATTTTCCTTGTAGGCCTTTACCCGTCCATTGTTATTTTTGACGAACGCATAAGCCGTAGCGTCCTGGTATACCTGGCCATTGGCGGAAACCCTGCCTGCATCTCCGGTTCCTCCTACCAGTGAAATGTTCTGGCGCTTTAAGACACTGTATATGGTGGTCAGTACGCAGGCGTCATTCCCGGAACACAAATCAATACATATGGTATCTTTTGGGGAAGGATTAACTTTTTTCAGATCCTGCTCCAGACGGCTGATGTATTTTACGGGCATGGTAGATACCGATTCCAGTATGCCGGCAGAAACTGTTACACCATCATAAAATGCAATAACGCTGACGCCTTTTTCCGTCATATTGGCGGCATAACTCATTCCAATACAACCGATGCTGGGGATTCCCGGATAGAGCTTTTCCAGTTCCTTTACGTGAGCGTCAAACTGTTCATCGGTAGAAAATAACATGATTAGCTGGGGATTGTTCAATCCACGCAGGGCTTCTTTTAAATCTCCCCTCCGGCTTGTGCCAAAAAATTGTTTCAATTTGTTGCTCCTTTCTTTACCTTCTTTAATTTTAAGTTGATTCGACTTTCTCACTGACAAAATGAAAACATTTTTAGGCATTATTATAAATTGTGTTTTGATTCCCGTCAATATCGGTATGACGGGAATTATGCCTTTAAGAAGCATTTTTAGCAGAAACAGAAGATACATAAGATTTTCAAAATAGCACTCTTCAAACAAGTACATCTGTGGTATAATGTCGACCATGACCATTTATGATATTGAAGGATTGAATTTATTTTGTATTTATTTGACAAGAGGAGGTAAACACTATGAGTACCCAAAAACCCGAAGCAGGGCGGCCATCCTACACAAGAACTTCCCTGATTCTGGATTTTTTGCGTGGAAGCAGGCGGTATTTCCTGATCAGTATTTTTTCCGCACTGTGTGTAACGGGACTGGATATGCTCTCACCCCAGCTCATACGAGCTGCTGTTGATTGTATTCTGGGTGATAACGAGCTGAAACTGCCGGTATTTCTGATGGATTTGATCAGGCAAATTGGCGGTGTGGATTATCTCCGTGGGCATCTTTGGCTGATCGGGGGACTGATCGTTCTTCTGGCATTGCTGTCCGTCAGCTTCCGCTACCTGTTCATGCTCTTTAATGCCAGGGGGGCGGAGAGTCTGGTGGAGACCATGCGGAACCGTCTGTTTTCCCATATTCAGCATCTGCCCTTTTCCTGGCATATGCTGAATCAGACCGGAGACATTATTCAGCGTTGTACTTCTGATGTGGATATGGTTAAGAATTTTGTGTCTGAACAGTTGACGTCGGTTTTCCGTATCATTATATTGATTATCCTGTCTCTGTTTTTTATGTTTTCCATGAATCCGAGACTGACGCTGGTAGCGCTGGCGTCCATTCCCATTATTGTTGCCTACTCCGCCTATTTTCATTCTAAAATCGGCAGTCAGTTCATGAAATGCGATGAGAATGAGGGCATTTTATCTACCATAGCTCAGGAAAATCTGACCGGTGTGCGTGTAGTGCGCGCTTTTGGCCGGGAGAAGTATGAAAAAGACCGGTTTGAAAAGCAGAATAACATCTATACTAACATGTGGATTAAACTGTGCGGGTTTATGGCTTTGTTTTGGGGGGCCGGAGATCTGATTTCCGGTCTGCAGGTCATGTTGATAGTCATTCTGGGCTCTGTGTTCTGTGTCAGAGGAAGTATGACTGCGGGCGAGTTTATTGCTTTTATTTCGTATAATGCCATGCTGATCTGGCCGGTTCGTTCTCTGGGGCGTATGATCTCCGAGATGAGTAAGGCAGGTGTTTCCATTGAGCGTATCCGTTATATTATGAATTCTCCTGCGGAACAGGACAAGCCGGAGGCTGATATGGCGGAGGGCGGCACGCCGGATATGCATGGCGATATTGAATTTCAAAATGTCTCCTTTTCCTATGGGGATACGCCGATTCTTTCTGACATCAGTTTCAGGATTCCGCAGGGAACTACCTTTGGCATCTTAGGAGGTACCGGTTCCGGCAAGTCTACTCTGATGCATCTGCTGAACCGCCTTTACGACCTCCCGAAGGAAAACGGCCGCATCACCATCGGCGGTGTGGATATTGCGGACATGAAAGGAAGCTGGGTGCGCTCTCACATCGGAATGGTGCTGCAGGAATCGTTTCTGTTTTCCCGCACGATTGCGGAGAATATTGGCATTACCCGCCGGGATATGAGCCTGTCCGATATACGGTGGGCGGCATCCATTGCCTGTGTGGACGAAGCCATCTCTGAATTCAGTAAAGGGTACGATACCATTGTGGGCGAGAGGGGCGTTACTCTCTCCGGCGGACAGAAACAGCGGACTGCGATTGCCCGGATGCTGACCCAGCGGACACCGATCATGGTATTTGACGATTCCCTTTCTGCCGTAGACTCGGAGACAGACGCAAAAATCCGCCAGGCACTGAAAAGGAATCTGGGGGATTCCACTGTAATTCTGATTTCACACCGGGTTACCACGCTGATGCAGGCAGAGTGTATTCTGGTGCTGGACAGGGGGCGGGTGGCCGAGCTGGGTTCCCATGAGGAATTGATGAAAAAAGGCGGTATCTACCGCCGCATTTATGATATGCAGATGACACTGCCGGAGGAGGTGGCTGAACATGGCGCATAAAAAAGACGAACAAAAGGAATATGTATCCCTTCCTTACTTTGGCATTAACAAGCTTCTGCCTTACTTAAAGCCTTATCGCGGTATCATCATTTGTATGGTAATTCTGGGTCTGACAGGCGGTTTGGTAGATATTATCCTGCCGCTCTTTCAGCGCTATGCACTGAATCATTTTATTGCTCAGGGGACGCTGGATGCCCTGGGAAGCTTCATTGCCGCCTATGTGGCAGTCCTCGCCTTTCAGGTGATCGCCAATACGATTTCGGCCTATCAGGCGTGCCAGATAGAGCTGTATGTGGGACGGGATATGAAGCGAGCCAGTTTCAATCACCTGCAGACATTGGCCTTTTCCTACTATAATCAGAACAGTGTGGGCTACATTCACGCCAGGGTAATGAGCGATACCAACCGTATCGGGAGTCTGGTCTCCTGGGGGCTGATGGACGGCATCTGGAATATGTCCTACATTCTGGGAGCTGTGGTGGTTATGCTGAGCATTAACCTCCGGCTGGCGCTGTGGGTACTGGCTATTGTACCGATGACCACATTGGCGGCCGCTTTTTTTCAGAAAAAGCTGGTGATTTTGAACCGCCGTATCCGGGAGATCAACTCTCAGATTACCGGCAACTTTAACGAAGGCATCACCGGGGCCAGGACCACCAAAACGCTGGTGATCGAGGAGAAAATGGAACAGGATTTTAATAAGACCACTTCAGAGATGAAGCATACCTCCGTACATGCCATGCATTACCGGGCGTTGTTTTCCTCCATGATCTCCTTCTCTTCCTCGCTGGCGCTGGCATTGGTGCTGTGGCGGGGCGGTATTATTACCCTGCAGGGGGTGATGGAAATCGGTACTTTGTCCGTATTCATGTCCTATGCGCTTGGCATGATGGAGCCGGTACAATGGATTGTCCGGGCTATTTCCGATCTGATCACCGTTCAGGTCAATGTGGAGCGATTTACCAGACTGATGGAGACGCAGTCGGATGTCAGAGATACCCAGGAAGTCATTGACCGATATGGCGATTCCTTCCAGCCTAAGAAAGAGAACTGGGAGCCGCTGCACGGAGATATTACCTTTGAGGATGTATCTTTCAAATACCCGGACGGCGATGAGTATGTACTGGAGCATTTTAATCTCAATGTGCCTCAGGGTACCAATGTTGCTATTGTCGGGGAGACCGGCGCAGGCAAATCTACGTTGGTCAATCTGGTCTGCCGCTTTTTTGAACCTACCTCAGGGCGCATTCTGATCGACGGCAGGGATGCCAGAGAACGGTCTCAGCTCTGGCTTCACAGCAACATAGGCTATGTGCTGCAGACGCCGCATCTTTTTTCCGGTACCGTGCTCGAAAACCTGCGCTATGGGAATCCGGACGCCACAATGGAACAGATCGAGGCAGCCGTCAAAAGCGTGTCGGCGGATTTGGTCATTGCCCGCATGGACAAAGGTTATGACAGTGACGTGGGCGAGGGCGGAGATCTGCTCTCCACCGGTGAAAAGCAGCTTCTCTCTTTTGCCAGGGCTATTTTAGCTGATCCCCGTATTTTTGTGCTGGATGAAGCAACTTCTTCCATCGATACCGTAACTGAAAAGTTGATTCAGGATGCCATTGAGCATCTGATGAAAGGGCGTACTTCCTTTGTCATCGCCCACCGCCTTTCCACCATCCGCCAGGCTGACGTGATCCTGGTGGTACACGATGGTAAAATCATTGAACAGGGTACACATCTGGAACTGATTGCGAAGAAAGGGGCATACTACAACCTCTACACCAGACAGTTTCAGGAGGAGGCTGTGGAGGATGCTTTTGGAGGGGAGGCGTAAAGAAAAGGTATCTCATGATACCTTTTCTGATGCACAGGTGCGCCTGTTTATTCTAATTTGATACAGAAGGCGAAATATCCGCATCCTGTATTAAACAGTAAACTATAGTCGAAAAATTCTAAGCAAAATATCTTTCTGAACTGCTCCGCGGTTATAAAATGACTGCTTTCCAATTGATATTGTGAGGAATGGCGGAAATATGTGCTAAGCTGTTCCATGATTTGTAATGAAAGTTCTTTACCAGCATCCATGACGAATTTATCTATTTTTGTCAGCGGTATATCCAGCATGGCACTGACGGTTCTTAATATCAGGCTTTCTTCTAAAACCATAAAAATTTGTGCCTTTTTTTCAGAGGTTGACGAATATATCAGTCGGATAATCATGCTGCTTCCGAAGTCTTCTCCGTTGTAATGCTCACTCACAATTTCTGTCTGTAATCTAAGAATTTCCCATAAAGTGATAGTCAGGGCTTTTTTTAGGGTGTCCATATCAGCGCCGACATGGTCTGCTTTCCATCTATTTGAGATTTTACCTGTAATAGCGCGGTCTTCAATTAAAATATGGGTGGCGAGCCATCCAAGGCAGATACCCAGAAAATGTTGGATAGATTCTTGCGAATAATTTGATTCGGTAAGATCTTTCTCTAGCGCTGGAAGTGTTTTATATCGCATGTCGTCGTGCAGGCGCTTGTGTATCTCATATCCTCCATAGTTGATTGACTGCATATAAGCTTCCTCATCTGTAAAGTGTTCTATCGTATAATTTTTGAAGTATTTGATACCTTCGATACACGCCCATTTTCCATTATTTTCATCTTTGCTTAGATGAATTAGTTTTCGCACGATTGAAAAGAGTCTCCGATGGGAATTGTCGATGGAATCAACACCAATATTAAATTGTTTGTTCCATTCAGCTTCTTTAGACATAATTTTCCTTTATTGGCTGTTAAAATAACCAGTGGTTATTGTTCATGAAATCTATAAGGCATTGCAATAGTATGAATGATGTAAATTTCTGCTTGGATTTCAGGATTAGTTTGTTAATAATATATGTCGAGAAATGGCATAATGTGTCAATTTTTGGAGATATAGGAAAATGAACAATTGATTGATTGCACGACAGATGTTGATTATCTTGCGGCTTTTGCGGAAAAATGGGCGGAAAGAACCGGAAACAGAATAACAGTCCGCAAATTTTCTTCTTCGGAAGCCTTCTTATTTTGTTATGAGGAGATATGCCATGAAAGCGATCACAGATGCAATATGCAATTTTTTGAGGAAATATCCCCCATCTTTAGAATTATATAACGATTTGTATCAAGCGGGTGATTTGTACTTGATAGGAGGAGTTTTAAGAGAGTATAAAGATAAGGGAGACATTCAAGAGTTAAGAGATATTGATATTATAATTGATATTACTTCTGAAGAAGCGTGGAAGAAACTTTTACATAGATATAATTCTATGAGGAATTCTTTTGGTGGTTATAAAATGTTATGTAAAGATTTCGTGATTGATGTGTGGATTTTGAAGGAAACATGGGCATATAAAGAAGATATAATTTCATGCGCTGAGTCGGAATATATAAAATATTTGCCAGAAACAGTTTTCTTGAATCTGGATGCAATCATCTATGATTTAAAACGAGGTATATGGTATGACCAACAGTATTGCAAAGCAATGAAAAGCGGGGAAATAGATATAGTTTTAGAGAGAAATCCTCATTTGCTTTTAAACATTGTTCGGGCATTTGTGTTAAAAAAGCGTTATAATATGTCTTTTTTCAATAAATTGACTGATGTGGTTAAGAGAGAAATAAATATAAACAAAGATTTTGTGAAAGATCTGATACATATTCAAGAGAAGCGTTATAGAAAAGTAATTATGTGCCAAAATGAAATAAGCCAGATAATGCAGACTTTATAAATTAGATGGATGCGGAAAATACAATAGAGATAAGAGTAAGTTATGAAGATACAGTAATTAGGGGATTTCCAGTAGATAGTGAGAACTATCTCAAGTCCGTGAAAATGTTAGCGGGTTGGAAGAAAAACCGGAAGCAGATTGTTTGTTGTTTAGATAAGGCATGCTTCCGGTTTTCGTATGTATGTTATAAAGGGAAAGCAATCAGTGATAATCTTTCATATATTCTCCGTGAGCTTCAATCAGGTCATCACACAGTGCCACGATCTCATCAACGGAAAGCTGTGCGGCAGTGTGGGGATCTAACATAGCTGCCTGATAAATGCTTTCTTTCTTCTTGGTGACAGCAGCTTCTATGGTCATGAGCTGAGGATTGATATTCGTCATATTCATGGCAGCCAGTTGTACCGGAAGTCGTCCGATCTTGCAGGGATGGACACCCATATTGTCAATCAGGCAGGGCACTTCCACGCAGGCATCCGAAGGCAGGTTAAAAATCAGTCCGTCGTTGATCACGTTTCCGCCAATCTTATAAGGAATGCCTGTTACGATCGCTTCCATGATGTAAGAAGCATATTCACGGGACCGTTCATGGGTTACTTTGCCATCATTCAGAATATCATTTTTTTCTTTTTCCCAGCCCTTGATCTGCTCGATACAGCGGCGGGGATATTCATCAAGAGGGATATTGTATTTTTCAATCAATTCCGGTTTGTCCGGCTTGATAAACCAGGGGTTATACTCTGCATTGTGCTCACTGGATTCGGTGCAGTAATAGCCCAGGCGGCGGATATATTCATAGCGGACCATGTCGTTATGCTTTTCTGTCCGGTTCTTTTCAGCAGCCCTTTTCTTGATTTCAGGATAAAGGTCGTTGCCGTTTTTATCGTAAAGCTCTAAAAGCCATGCCATATGGTTGATTCCGGCAATGGTTTCCTTGCGGTCTTCCAGATATTCTTCCATGTCAAGTCCTTTTAAAAGCCCCTCGGAGCAGACCTGTACGCTGTGGCAGAGACCGACAGTTTTAATATTGGTATAACGTTGCATGTAGCCGGAGAGCATGGCCATGGGGTTGGTGTAATTTAAAAACCATGCATTGGGACAGACCTGTTCCATATCTTCGGCAAAGTCGCGGAGTACCGGAATAGTACGCAGTGCACGCATGATTCCGCCAATTCCCAGAGTATCTCCGATGGTCTGGCGAAGACCATATTTTTTCGGAATCTCAAAGTCAGTGATGGTGCAGGGGTCATATAATCCTACCTGGATAGCGTTGACTACAAAGTCGGCGCCACGGAGGGCTTCCTTACGGTTTTCCACCCCCAGATAGGTTTTGATAGTTGCCCTTCCTTCATTGGTATTTTTGTTGATAGCGCTTAAGATGATCTCTGATTCGGAAAGGCGCTTCGGATCAATGTCGTAAAGGGCGATCTCGCTGTCGCGCAGGGCAGGAGTGCACATGCAGTCACCCAATACATTTCTGGCAAATACGGTACTGCCAGCTCCCATAAAAGTTATCTTTGCCATAGTTTCCTCTTTTCTGCTGTCTGCGGCAGTGCCATAGGACAGCCCTTATAATTTTCTTATAGACAATTATAAGGGTAATCCAGATAATTTGATAGGAATTATGTTTCATAAAAATAGAAAAAATGTTGTATGTATAGCCATTAGCGATTTGATAAAATCTGACATACACGTTTTCTAACAGTTTTTAAGTTTTCGGTATTGAAGAGGTGTAATGCCATAAGTTTTTCTGAAAATATTGATAAAATAAGATTCACATTCATATCCCACAGAAACAGAAATATTATAGATGCTGTCTGTGGTTCCGACCAGAAGCTCTTTGGAATGTTCTAATCGGATAGTTTTAAGAAGTTCCGAAAAATTTACACCTGTATGTTTATTTATGAAACGGCTTAAATATGGAATGGATAAATGGAATTCATGGCTTAGCATATTCAGGGAAACTTCCTGCATATGTTCAATCATGAATCTCCGGATGTGGAGGATAGTCTCATTTTTACACATTGTCGCGTCAGAAATCTGATTTTGAGTTGAATTCTGTGCCACATAATAAAGAAAAGACTGAAGCAGATGTGTGTTTACTTTGTCAGATATCTTATCTGAAAGCTTATTCTCGCGATAAAGCATTATAATTAATGTGCGGGCAAAATCATCCAGTGCATTTGTAATAATGATTAGGCTGTTTGCTTGATTTCCATATAACATATTTTTGAAATAGCGAGAGATTGGGAGATTGCAGTTGAGCATATCACGAAACGTCTTTTCAAAAGTAGTATATCGAATACAGATACTTACAAGCGTAGCTGCATCAAGGGGCTGTAGATTATGTGGAACGTGAGGAGGTACTATGATAATGTCTCCTTCTTTCAGTTCAATATGGTCACCGCATGGATCATGAACGGCATTGCCTTTCATAATACATTCAATTTCGATAAAATCATGGGCATGCTCCATCATGGTGAAATACCGGTTAGATACATACAGGTTAATATTCATGTTTGACTGGAAAAACAGTTTTTCTGGCTGAAATATTTTCGACAAATTTTCTTTATCTTCTTCGTTCAGGAGTTCAGCAAGAAAAAATTGCTGCTCAGGAGTTTTGTTTTCCCAGAAAAGGTTTAAAAAGTAAATAATCTCATTTTTGGTCGGAGCAGCCATGTAATGACCATTTTTCTGATAATATTCGTAACAGTATTTATCTGCTTCCGATAGTTTGTTCATTTCCTTCAGTTCCTGTTCAAACATAAGATACCTTCTTTCGGTTTGTATTTTGATTATATCGCAAAAGGATAAAATATCAATAAAAAAATATAAATTTGTTTATATATTCATCTTTTATGAAACGATATAATTTGAAAATAAAACTATTGCATAGAAAGGGGAAAAATTTATGTCAAAATCAAGCAAGAAAGCAGGTTGGCATACAACCGGTAAAGAGCGCGCAGCATATATGATGTATTTTGCGGGCCAGCTTTTATTCAGCGCCATCATTACTACATTTACACTCACATTTCTTTTAAACTCTGGAATATCGGAGGTTGTTGCCGGCAGCATTTTGCTGCTTCCGAAAATATGGGATGCTGTTAATGATACACTTTTTGGATTTGTTGTGGATCGGGTTTCGTTTAAAAGGGGACGTTATCTGCCCTGGGTAACGCTGTCAGCAATTTTGATACCTATTGCGACTGTCTTTTTTTTCAGTATGCCCGCCAGTCTGCCTCCCTTCGCAAAATGTATATGGGTTATTCTGGGCTACATGTTTTGGGATACAGCGTATACAATGACGGATACGCCAATTTATGCGCTTTCCACCTGCATGACAAACAATATGGACGAGAGAACTTCTATTTTATCAATTACCAGGATTACGGCGGGCATTGGCGGTGTATTGGCGGCAGTGCTTATCCCGATGATGTATGGAGAAAACGGAATGAATCTGGGATGGCCTGTGACATCCGCCGTATTGAGTGCAATTGGAGCGATTTTAATGCTTCCGGCGGGATTTCTTGTTAAGGAGCGTTTTAATGGGGAAAAAGAAAAGGAGGTTACTTTTAAGGAACAGTTTAGGGGGCTTGTTACAAATAGGAATCTGTTGGTGATTGTCCTTGTAAAATTTATTTCTCTGCTGACCTTTTCCGTGGATGTTCTAAGCTCCATTTTTGCACAGTATGTACTGGGGAATGAGACTCTGGGTTCTCTTATGACTATGGCAACATCTATGCCAATCCTGATTCTGGCATGCTTTATGCCGGCATTGTGCAGGAAATTTGATAAAGTACATATTTATGCAGCTTCCATGGGGCTGTTTGTGATAAGTTCGATTGCGTCTTACTTTATAGGATACTCCAATCTCGGCGTATTGGTTGGAATTACCCTGATACGCGGTATTGGGTATGGTGGGCTCTCTATTCTGGCTCTGATGTTTATTCCAGATTGTGTGGAATATGGGCAGTACAAGAACGGTTCAAGAAGCCCGGCAATTGCTTTTGCGCTGCAGACCTTTATCTTTAAATTAAACGGTGCCATGATTTCCACTATTGTTGCATGGATGATTGCCGCTTTAGGGTTTAATGCATTAAATGTGACGCAGGATGGAAAAAATGGCGTATGGTTTGTATATACAGTTTTTGCGGCCTTGGGTTCATTGATAGCAATTCCGCTGTTGCTGAAAGGCTATACCCTTCGAGATAGAAAGGTGCGCCTGATGATGCAGTGTAATAACGGTGAGATTACAAGAGAAGAGTGTGAAGCAAAGCTTTCAGAGAGGTGAAATGAAAATGGAATACATAATAAGAAACACCCCATGCGGGGAAATAGAAGGGATTCGTGAAGAGAAGATTGAACGCTTCCTTGGCATCCCATTTGCCACTGCAGAAAGATTTAAGTATCCGAAAGAGGTGACATCCTGGGAAGGCAGGCTGCAGGCATTTTCTTATGGGGATGCTCCGCTTCAGAAGGATGCTTTTCATCAGACAGATTATTTGGATACATCTGATTTTTGCGGTCACGAAATGTTAAATGGCGTGGAAGTTAAATATTCCGAAAAGTGTTTAAATTTGAATATCTGGGCACCGGAAAATGCGGAAAAAGCGCCTGTCCTGATTGTAATTTATGGAGGAGGCCTTGTGGCGGGACGGACCAATGAATTAATTTATGATGGTACGGCGTTTGCAAAAAAAGGAATTATTGTAGTATTTCTTTCTTATCGTGTAAATATTTTTGGCTTTCTGGCATTGAAAGCTATGGCAGAACGTGATGGAAAAAGTGGCAATTATGGATATTATGACCAGCAGATTGGGATTGAATGGGTAAGACATAATATTGCATCCTTTGGAGGAAATCCGGAGAATATGACTTTGGCAGGTCAAAGCGCCGGCGCTGCAAGTTGCGAGGCACAGATTAAGTCGCCAATGAATAAGGGGTATTTTAAGCAGGCTTTTATACAAAGCAGCGCAGGATTTACCACAGTCCTTAAGGCAAAGGATAATCGTGAAAAGGAATACCGGAAATGGCAGAAAATTTATGATGCCAGCGGCTGTGGTTCTTTGGAAGAATTTATTCAGCTTCCAGCTGAGCAGTTATTCCGTTTATTTGAGGAAAACGGCGGAAACAGCATTGGATTTACGAATGTTGTTTATGATGAAAATTTTTCTTCATCGCTAAAAAACCAGCCATGCGATACAAAAATCATTATTGGAATTACATCAGAAGATGTCATGCCGTTTATACTTTACATTATGTCTGCTCTGTTGGCAAAAAACCAGGCAAAAGGTAATGTTGATACTTATCGGTACTTATTTTGTCGCCAGCTTCCGGGAGATGACAAGGGGGCATGGCATACCAGTGATTTATGGTATTTTTATGGGAATATGAAGAAGTGCTGGCGCCCATTTACAGAAGAGGATTATATTCTTTCCGAAAAAATGATAGAGTATGCGGCTAATTTTATGAAAACCGGAAATCCGAATAGTGCGGGGCTTACCCCATGGTTGCCGTACAGCCAGTCAAAAAAGGGCTTTATGTTTTTTGATACGGTTAAGGGCGGAATGGGAAAGCCTAAAGTTATCAGGCTTTTAAAGGAAATGATATTTGGTGATAATATTGGAATGTCATAAAGCTGGCAAAACGGATGGCATGTAAAACACGAGATCAGAACCTGCTTAAAATCTTTCAATCTCCTTTGGAGTGTGTTATGATGGCTAAAAGGGAGATTGAAAAACTTATGAAGATATTAAACAGCCTCTAAGAATTTGCATCGGGGAAGACATGGAGGTGCAAGTATGGAGAAAAACAAGTTAGAGATGAAGGAATATTTTCAGGAGAGCCGTTCCGGGGATGTGCTGGCTTTTCGCTTTTGCGGCTGGCAGCGGTGCACGTCGGGGCATGCTTTTGGCCCGGCGGTTCGCACCCATTTTTTGTTCCATTTTATTCTTTCAGGCAAAGGGTTTTATGAAAGACTGGGAGTGCGCAGGGAGCTGCGGGCGGGGCAAGGGTTCTTGATTCTCCCAGGAGAATCTACTTTTTATGGAGCAGACAAGGAAGAGCCTTGGGAATATTGCTGGATTGGTTTTGACGGAACTGGGGCGGAAAACATTTTGCATGAGTGTGGGCTTGGACCGGATAACCTGGTCTACGAAGATCACAGCGGCGGGCTTTTGGGGCAGCAAATGCTCCGTCTGGTGGAATTCTTCAGTCAGCCGGGAACGAACAATTACACGCTTTTGGGGCAATTATATCTGAGTCTTTCCTATATGGTGCAAAAGCAGCCTGACAGGCAGTCAGTGGTTCAGGGCTATGTAAATCATGCGATTGATTTCATCCACAATAATTTCAGCTATGAGATTGGTGTGGCGGAGGTTGCCCGGGCGGTAGGCGTTGACCGCACCTATCTGTATCGGATTTTTTGCAAACAGGTGGGACAGTCGCCGAAAGAGTACCTGACTGCTTATCGCCTGCGTGTGGCAGCAGGGATGTTGGCTGCTTCTTCGCTGACGGTGACAGAGATTGCGTTATCCTGCGGTTTTAAGGAGGCTTCCCTATTTGGTAAGCAGTTCCGGACAGCTTATGGATGCAGCGCTTCGGAGTACCGGAAACGGCAGCGCCGCTAGAGAGATAGGGGTATCATTATGTAACAGATTAAATGAATGGTAGAAAGGAAGGGAACAAAATGAGCAGTGAACAGTTAAAACAATTGATCAGTCAAATGACCTTGGAGGAAAAGGCTTCCTTGTGTTCAGGATCGGATTTCTGGCACACGGAGGGAATTGAAAGGCTTGGGATTCCGGCGGCTATGGTATCGGACGGACCTCACGGACTTCGCAAGCAGGATGACAAGGCAGACCATCTTGGAGTGAACGAGAGCATTAAGGCGGTATGCTTTCCGGCGGGCTGCGGCACGGCAGCTTCTTTTAACAGGGAACTGTTAACGGAAATGGGAGAGGTGCTTGGGAATGAATGCCAGGCGGAAGGGGTCAGCGTGATCTTAGGTCCTGCAGTGAACATTAAGCGTTCTCCTCTTTGCGGCAGGAATTTTGAGTATTATTCTGAGGATCCGCTTTTGGCTTCTGAAATGGCAGGGGCGTTGATTAAAGGAATCCAGAGCAAGCATGTGGGAACCAGTATCAAGCATTTTCTGGCTAATAACCAGGAGACGAGGCGGATGACTGCAAGCTCGGAGGTGGATGAGCGGACACTCCGGGAAATTTATCTTGCAGCTTTTGAAGGCGCTGTGAAAAAGCAAAAGCCCTGGACTGTAATGTGCTCTTATAACAAGATCAATGGAACCTATGCGGCGGAAAATAAAAAATATCTGACAGATGTTTTGCGCGGGGAGTGGGGATTTGACGGTTATGTGGTCAGTGACTGGGGCGCTGTGAACAGCCGTGTTGCGGATCTGGAGGCAGGACTGGATCTGGAAATGCCATCTTCTCAGGGGATGAATGACCGTGTGATCGTAGAAGCGGTAAAGAACGGAAGCCTGAAAGAAGAAGTTTTGGACAGGGCAGTGGAACGGATCTTAAATATTGTGTTCCGCTATGAGGAAAATCGGGATAAAAAAGCGGTGTTTGACCGTGATCAGGATCATGAGGCAGCAAGGAAGGTAGCAGATGAGACAATCGTGCTTCTGAAAAATGATGGTATTTTACCTCTTTCTGAAGACAAGAAGGTTGCTTTTATCGGGAAATATGCCCAAAAGCCCCGGTACCAGGGTGGCGGCAGTTCCCATATCAACAGTCACAAGATCACCAGTGCACTGGATGCGGCAGCAGGGAACCACAACGTTGTTTATGCCCAGGGCTTTATTGATGAGAAGGATGAAGTGGATGAAGCTTTGCTTGCCCAGGCAATGGAGACGGCAAAAGGAGCAGATGTGGCGGTGATCTTTGCCGGACTGCCCGATGCTTTTGAATCGGAAGGCTTTGACCGGAACCATATGTCCATGCCGGACTGCCAGAATCTGCTGATCGAGAAGGTTGCCGAAGTACAGCCGAATGTTGTGGTGGTATTGCACAATGGTTCCCCGGTAGAAATGCCCTGGATCTCAAAGGTGAAAGGAGTACTGGAAGCATATCTTGGCGGACAGGCGGTGGGAGGCGCAGAATATGATATCCTTTTTGGAAAGGTAAATCCCAGTGCAAAGCTTCCTGAGACTTTCCCGATTAAGCTGGAAGATAATCCTTCCTACCTGAATTTCCCCGGTGAAAAAGACAAGGTGGAGTATAAAGAAGGAATTTTTGTGGGATACCGTTATTATGATAAGAAGAAAATGGATGTGCTGTTTCCCTTTGGATATGGGTTGTCCTACACAACGTTTGGATATACCAATCTAAAGCTTTCGGCAGACCGGATGAAGGATACAGAAGAAGTGACTGTTTCCGTGGATGTTACCAATACCGGAGCGCTTGCCGGGAAGGAAGTTGTGCAGCTTTATGTGGCAGATGAGGAAAGCACAGTCATTCGTCCTGAAAAGGAACTGCGTGATTTTGCTAAAGTGGAATTGCAGCCCGGTGAGACGAAGACAGTTACCTTTACATTGAATAAGAGGAGCTTCGCATATTACAACACGGCAATCTCTGACTGGCATGTGGAAAGTGGTAATTTCCGGATTCTGATCGGGAAATCTTCCAGGGATATTGTGCTTACGGCTTCCGTTTATGTGGAATCTACTGTAAAACTGCCTGTGCACTATACCACTGATTCCACGGTTGGAGATATCCTTGCAGATCCAGAGGCGGCTGCGGTGGTGAAAGCATTATTTGCAGATGGCAGCAGTATGATGGGCTGCGGTGAAGATGGCAGTGCGTCCTCGGAGGCAATTTCTGGTGAGATGATGGAAGCTATGATGCGTTATATGCCCTTGAGGGGCATCTTAAGCTTTGCGGCTGATAAAGGCGTTGACATGGAAAAGCTGCAGGGATTGGTTGATATGCTGAATGGGAAATAAAGCATGGGCTACAGTAAGGGAGGGCATTTTAAGATGAAAAAATCTGTATTTATCCAGTCAATTTATTTTATCTTATTGTCTTCCTTTATTGTGGTCTTCCTTTTTGCAATATCGGAAGTCTTTACCATTAAGCATTTCAATGAGCGGATTGAGAAGATTTATAAAAATTCCATCAATTATTCCAGTAATTACTGGGCAGATCAGTTTTATGTTGCAAATAAGGAACTGAAATCATTGATTGATAAGAATAACGATACGGATTACAATTTGATCTGCATGTCTGACGATCCGGATTTTATTAAAGAACGAAGTGAAAATCTTCAAAGGGACCTGACCAATATGTCTATTATCAATGATACGCAAATTACATTTTTTGCATACTTTCCTGATAAAGATATTATGTTGTCCTCCATAACCTATATTGACTATTTTCAGGAAAAAGAAATCGATGAATTAAAGCAGTATCTATTAACTTCAAATATGGGAAATACTGCGGACTGGAAAGATGTGAAGCTGGGAGAAAACAGTTATTTTTTGCATACCTATGCGCATAATGGCGGGTATAGTGGCTGTTATATCAGTTGCGAAAATGTATTGCATGACATTATGCCACAGGATCAGGAATGTAATATGTATATTCTGAATATGGATGGTTCCGTATTTTATGAAGGGGAAGGAAACAGGAATTATGCAGATGGCTTTACTTTTTCCAGGGCAATACGGATGATAAACAAGAAAATCTGTGTGGAGATTCCTTATGACAATTTTATTAACAGCGGGTCATACATTTTCCTGATTTTGTTTTTTGCAATGGCAGCTTCTGTTTTGCTGATTGGAATCGCATTATTTTATCAGGACCGGGCAGTATTTCGTCCTCTTATGAAGCTGAAAGAAGCAATGGAAGAGTTCAGCGGTGGAAATACGGAGGTCAGGCTGGAAGAGCGCACATCAAATAATGAAATTTCTGTACTGTACAGGACATTTAACCATATGAAGGAACAGATCCTTAATCTGAAGATTGGTATTTATACGGCGAGCCTGGAAAAGCAGATCATGTATAACCAATTCTTGCGTGTGCAGATTCAGCCTCATTTTTATACCAATATATTGAATCTGATCTATACTCTGGCAAATGCCAAGGATTTCAGGACAATTCAGGATTTGACAAAGTATATGACAGATTATTTCAGGTATCTTTTGTCACTGAAAGGAGATTTTGTCTGGCTGGAAGAGGAACTACAGTGCGTAGAATATTATACGCAGGTGCAGAGAATCCGGTATCAGGACAGTTTTCGGCTGCAGATTACTTGCAATGCAGATGCAGAAAAAGAAAAGATTCCGCCGCTTCTTTTGCAGACATTTATTGAAAACAGCATTAAATATAATGTCATGGTGGTACAGGATCTTCATATTTCCCTGACTATTGAGGAAGAGGAAGAATGGCTTCATATTGAGATTCAGGATAATGGGCTTGGATTTGCGGAGGATATTTTATATAAGCTTGACCATGGTGAAGATATTGAAGAGGAAGGAAAGCATATTGGTATCACAAATGTAAAAAATCGTTTACAGGCTTTATATGAAGACCAGGCAGTTGTCTGCATCCAGAACCGCGAAGAAGGGGCTGTGGTGACAATCAGAATTCCAAGAATCGGTGAAAATGAGAGGATGGAAGTATGAACTTATTGATTGTGGATGATGAGGTGATCATTGTTTCCCTGCTGAAAAAACATATTGGCTGGGAAGACTTGGGAATAGAAAAGGTTTTTACTGCATATACTGCCATGGAGGCCAGAAAAGTAGTTGCAGATCATGATGTTGACATTATCATATGTGATATAGAAATGCCGCAGGAAAGCGGTCTGGACTTCCTGTCCTGGGTAAGGGAGGAGTACCCGGATACGATAAGGATCATTTTGACCAGTTATCCTGATTTTAAGTATGCGCAGGATGCAATTAGTATCGGGGTATTAAAGTATCTTTTAAAACCAGTCAGTTTTGAGGAATTGTCCGAGACTATTAAATATGCAGTGGAAGAGCTTAAGAAGCGGAAAGATGTAAAACAGCTTCAGGCATATGCAGTGCAGGGGGAATATGATAAGAAAAGGGAAGAAAAAATTTTTTATACGAAGGTGCTTGCAGACGACATTCTTCCTTTCAGGGAATTTATTGACAGAGCGATAGAAGAAGGAAAGCTAAGCCGGGAGGAGTTAGAACCGGAGGGTCTGGTATATATCCGGCTGGGCAGAGCTGTAAACGGAAAAAATGACAGTGCCCTGCTATATGCACTTTGCAACATTGCAGAAGAGCTTTTTGATAATATAGTGGAGATCCATTTGTGGGATAATATCTTTTGGGTGATTCGATCGAAAGAGGATAAAAACAGGATATATGAGATGTGTGAGCTTTTTATTTCCAAGCTAAAAGGGCGGCTTCAGGGAGAGATTTCTGCATATTTTATTTATCATGTGAGTCTGGAAACTCTCTCAGAAAGTGCCAAGGATCTGCGGCAGGCAGCTATGCAATACCGAAATGTAGGGCAATATATTTATGATGTTGACAGCCTGATAGAATCTATTATGGAAACGGAAAGCGGAGAACAGGTGATTTCTTCCTGGGCAGTTGTGGAGTCCGTGAAGGAGTATCTCCATGAGCATTACATGGAGCCGATCGGCAGGCAGGATATCGAGGAGGCTGTTCATTTAAATGGTGATTATCTTAATCGTATATTTAAAAGCGCTACAGGATATTCCCTGATTCAATATATTCAATACTATAGGATTTTGATAGCGAAACGTTTGATTATGGAGGGGAAATGTACCATCACGGAAGTGGGAACCAGCGTGGGGTTCGATACACCTTCCTATTTTACGAAGGTATTTAAAAAATGGACAGATATGACACCGTTTGAATATTATAGCAGAGTGCATGAAAATTAAGTTTGTCTGAAATGTTCTATTCACTGGTCGGTTTTGTTGTTGAGACAGGACTGGCCATTTTTTATACTTAGTTTATCAAAAAAATAATAAAACGTCCGTACAGCATGTACGGAAGGCAGAAAGAAGGAGGATTTTATGTTACGAAAAAGTATCAGTGTTTTTTTAGCAGCAATGACAGTTGGACTTTTGGCAGGCTGCGGATCATCAGGCAGCAATACGGCTGATAATGGAAATGCCGCTGCAGGGCAGGAGACAGAAGCCGGGGATGAAACAGAGCAGAATGTTGAAGCAAGTGATATGTCTGAGGAAGCTTCATCCCAGGAGAATGCATCAGGAAATGCAGATTTGTCCGGGCAAGAACCTTACACGGTAAGAATCGTGGCAGATGGTTATGGGTCAGAGGAAGCCTGCGCAGAAATATCAGCAGCGGTTTCAGAAATTACGAGAGCTAAATTTAACACGGAAGTAGAACTTGTGCGTTATGATTTTGCAACATATGTGGACAAGGTACAGACAGAATTGGCTTCTGGGGAAAAAATTGACCTTCTTGGTGGTGTATCTTCTATTTCAATTCCAAGTGCAGCAAGTCAGGGGCAGGTTCTGGCATTAAATGAATTATTGGAATCTGATGGACAGGATATTTTGGCAGATATTAGTGAAGAGGATTTAGGTTCCACTTCTATTGATGGCCAGGTATATGCAATCAGAAACAAGAAAGAGTTAGGACTGGGTCTGGGATTTGCATGCAATACGGAAATGTTAGAATCTTTGGGTGTAGATTATGGCAATATAACATCAGAAGCAGATATGGAGCCCATCTTACAGGCAGTAAAAGAGAAATATCCGGATGTATATCCATGGGCTTCTGATAGTGGTGCAATGGGTGATTTTTTACTTGCTATTGACTGGTTAGGCAGAGATTTTGGTGTACTTATGGATTCTTTTGATGACAATGATACAACGGTTGTGAATCTTTACACTTCTGACGAATATTATGAATTGTGCAAGCGCAGATATGAATGGTCACAAAAGGGGCTGATCATGCCGGATGCAAGCATTAATACTGAGCAGGTAACGAGCCTGATAGGGGCAGGAAAAGCATTTTGTGCTACTACAGAGACAAAACCGGGGATTGAATCCCAGTGGGAAAGAAATACAGGAATTGATATTACGATCATTGATGTTGTGCCTGATTATACCATGACAAGCAATTTGAATAATTATTGGTTTATTCCTTATACCAGTGAACAACCGGAAAGGGCAATGCAGATTCTGAATGAAATGTATTCTAACCCGGATGTAGCAAACCTGTTAATCTATGGTATTGAAGGTAAATATTATGAATTTGTAGATGAAGAAAATGGTGTCATTGATTATCCAGAAGGTGTAACTTCTGATGATCTTGGCTATACGGTTACAGCATGGCACTTCCCTAACGAGCTGATTGCCTACAAATGGGTTACAGACGGTGCAACGATTTGGGAAGACACCATTCAGTTTAATGAGGACTGCCATCCTTCACAGGCAAAGGGATTTGTATGGGACAGCACAGATGTGACCAATGAAGTGGTTGCCTGCACAACAGTGAAAAATAAGTATGAAAAAGGATTAAATTGTGGAGATGTGGATCCGGACAGTGTATGGGAGCAGATGAAGGAAGAGTATGAAGAAGCAGGAATCCAGAAGATCATAGATGAAAAGCAAAAACAACTGGATGCCTGGCTGGTAGAAAACAAATAAAAGAAGTGTTTAAGAAATATGGTATTGCGGCATCGTGGTGTCAATTCCTGATGCCGCAATGTTATATTAGCGGATCCGGAGGCAGATATGAAGAATAAGAAAAAGAAAGTATCAGTGAATGGGGCGCTTTATTTCATGCTTATTCCAGGATTACTGTATTTGCTGTTCAATAATTATATACCTATGACTTTTACGGTCATAGCCTTTAAAAAGTTTAATTTTCAAAAGGGGATTTGGGGAAGTGATTTTAATGGGTTTGAGAATTTTAAAGCTCTTTTTTCTACAAGGGACTCGTGGATCATTCTCCGAAATACGATAGGCTACAATCTGGTATTTATTGCAGCAAGTCTTTTTGTAGGGCTGACACTTGCAATTTTGTTAGATGAATTGTCTTCTAAAAGAGGAAAGAGATGGTATCAGATGTCGTATCTGATTCCTTATATGATATCGATCACTGTGGTAAGCTATATTGTATATGCACTTTTAAGTACAGAAACAGGGTTTATTAATACTGGTATCTTGCAGCCAATGGGAAAAGATAAAATATCCTGGTATTCGGAGCCTAAATATTGGCCATTTATTCTCGTGGCAGTCAATCAATGGAAATGGCTGGGGTACAATACGATTATTTATTACTCTTCAGTAATCGGTATTGATTCCGGTTTTTATGAAGCTGCAACGATTGATGGCGCTTCTCGGTTTCAGCGTATCTGGTATATTACCATTCCTACCATACGTTCTACGATTATCACCATGACACTTTTACAGATTGGAAGTATCTTCCGTACAGATTTTGGCTTGTTTTATCAGGTGCCTATGGACAGCAGTGCTTTGATGAATGTGACGAATACCATTGACACTTATGTGTACAGAGGGATTAAGAGTGTAGGAACACTGGGAATGTCATCGGCAGCGGGATTGTATCAATCGGTGGTTGGTTTTGTACTGATCCTGATCATGAATGGCATTGTCAGAAAAATAGACAAAGAAAGCGCTATTTTTTAGGAAGAGACAGCTTGATATAAGGAGATGTTGTAATGGTTAAAAGAGATAAAGTATTTCAGGCAGTTGATCACATTATATTATTTTTGGTGGCAGCCTTTTGCCTTTTGCCATTGATCCTGCTGTTTTCTTCTTCGCTTAGTAATGAGACGGCAGTTTTACATGAGGGATACAATATTCTGCCCAGGGATTTTGATCTGACTGCATACCAATATATTGTAAATGGCTCCAATGGGATCATGCGGTCTTATGGAATTTCGGCAGCAGTCACTTTGCTGGGAACCATAGGAAATCTGTTTATTACAATATTATACGCATATCCTATTTCAAGGAAAGACATGAAAGGGAGGACATTCTTTTCCTTCATTTTGTTTTTTTCCATTTTGTTTAATGGAGGATTAATCCCTACATATATGATGTGGACAAATACATTTCACATTAAAAATACTTATTTAGCTTATTTGCTTCCCAATTTATTGATGAATGGGTTTTATGTAATTATGGCACGAAACTTTTTTGCATCTAACATTCCTTTTGAGCTATTAGAATCTGCAAAAATAGACGGCGCCGGGGAAGGGCGTATTTTAAAGGATATTGTTGTGCCTATGTCAAAGCCGATATTAGCTACTTTAGGATTATTCGTGTCATTGAATTATTGGAATGACTGGCAAAATGGACTATATTATATCAGTAATGATAAAATGTACACGATTCAGGTGTTATTAAACCGTATGTTGCTGGATGCACTGTATATGCAGCAAGGATTGGCAAAGGAGATTAAAAGCAGTATTGGTGCTGCGATGCCCACTTTCACATTGAAAATGGCAATTGCTGTTTTGGGGGCTATTCCTGTCCTTATCATTTTTCCTTTTATCTCCAAGTATTTGACAGGCGGGATTGTGGTAGGCGCTGTGAAAGGTTAAAATAGAAACAGATTAAGGAGGAAACTGGTATGTTATTTGAAGCTTTTAAACAGGGAATCAATCTGGGAGGATTTCTTTCCCAATATGAATTGATTGCGGATGCAGATTCACGGAATTCCTTAAAAGAACATTTTGAGACATTTATCACACAGGAAGACATTAAAAAGATTGCAGGATGGGGATTTGACCATGTCAGGATCCCTGTTGATGGTTATTTATTTTATGACAGGGAAACAAAAAGCCTGCGGGAAGAACCTGTTGCATACCTGACCAGGTGTATTGAATGGTGCGCACAGAATAAAATAAATGCAGTGATCGATCTGCATAATATAACCGGACATGCATATGGGCAGATGGATGTACCTACGCCTTTGATGGTTGAGGAAGAGCTGCGTGATGATTTCTGCCGGTTCTGGGAATGTATGGCAGAGCATTTCAAGGGCTATGAGGACACAAAGCTTTTGTTCGAGCTGTTTAATGAGATGGCAGATGCAACCGGATATCAATGGAATAAGCTGTATAAAAGAGCGATCAAAACAATCCATGAAGTTGATCCCGAAAGATGGATTCTGGTAGGAAGTAATTACGTGAACAGCGTTGGTTATCTTGACAGGCTGGACCTGGTGGACGATCCTTATGTGTTTTATAATTTTCATTATTATGAACCAAATGTATTCACCCACCAGATGGCACATTTTTCAGAAGAGTTCCGCGAATATAAAAAGTCTCTGACTTATCCCGGAGATATGAAAGAGTATATTGAATTTTTAAAGACCCATGAAAAATTCAGAAAAGAACATCCCATGATCACAGAAGAAACCGTCACAAATGACAGAAGGCTGATGGAAAAATATCTTGCGGATGCAAAGCGGTTTGTAGAGTATTCAGGATGTGAGCTTTACTGTGGGGAGTTTGGCGTGATTGACTGTGCACCGGAGCAGGAAGCTGTAAAGTGGCTCAGGGATTTTATCACAATCTGTAATGAGATGAAGATCGGACATGCTATGTGGAATTATAAGTGCTTGGATTTTGAAATACTGAACAGAGAAGGGGAAGTTGTCAGAGCGGAAGTGCTCGCATTATTAAAAGAATTAAATTCTTAATTAGCGCGGCTGCGCGTGAGCGGACGTTTTCCGCTCATGCGCAGCCACACTATTTAAGAATTTATCTTTAAGGCTTTGAAAATCCGATGGTCCCATTTCCAGTACAAACCGGTGAAAATCCAGATCGGTATAGTTCTCCCCCCAGAGGCTTTGTGCCTGTGTTTTCAGATCCTGAAATTCCAGAAATCCCAGATAGTATTTCATGTAGTTGACAGGCTCTTCTACGATGTATTGATAAATGGCAGTGATTGTCTCCGGGGAGGCAATGCCGATTTTCTGGAGGATAGCCTGAACCTGGGCAAGGTCGGCGCCTTCGTAGTGGATGGCGATGTCGAGGAGGGAATATATGCATAGCTGCAGATTCCGGTTCAGTCTGCAGGCTTCATACCAGGCTGCTTTTAAAGGCTGGTCAGACACGATGGTCTGGGCATACTGATAGGACAGGTCTTCCACATAGAGAGCCCATCCCTCTACATAACCGCCATAATGCAGGATGCTCCTTATAGGGGAGGCTTGTTGTGCATTTAAAAATAATTGGCTGTAAACAGTCTGGTAAAGATGCCCGGGATATCCTTCGTGTGCTAACGTGGTATACAGGGATAGTGAGTCAGGCTGGTTTTTTTGGTTGATATATATGATATTATCTTCAAGGTCATCGATCGGTGGTGTCAGGTAATAAGCGGGGCTGGTATATGGCTCCATGGCAGGAGATACGTTCTTAACGGTGCAGACTGGTGAAAAATTTCCATCGGCAGCCGGGAAAGAGGGAAAATCATCTTTCATACGGCTTTGCAGGTCAAGAAGCATTTCTTCAGGAGAATCAAAAGGAAGCACAGGAACCTGCTGTATGCTCACGGCGGCAAGCTCAGGGTAAATGCGGATCAGTCCGGTCAGGGCTGCATAATTTTTTTGGAAGTCCTGAAACAACATCTGCCTGATTTCAGGAATACTGCGGTTTGAACCAGTAACAGAGGCAAGCAGATACTCATAATATTCCTGCCCCATAGGATAATGGGCAAGACCATTTACATTTTGCCCACTGCCGGAAAGAATCAAAAAAGCATCCCCCAGTTTTTCATAGGCAGGAGCGACAACGGTAGTAAGAAGGCGGTCATTTTCAGAAATCCAGCGGGATTTTTGCTCTTCGCTGATTTCTTTTTCCTCGGCAAGCTTGTTTATCCGCTCTTCAAAGGTGGTGTGCAGGAAGTGGTTCCCGGAGGATAAAGAGCCGGCATCCATAATGGAATCACACTGTTCAATGATCTTGGCGGCAGAAGCATCAGACATAAACAGTCCCTGGTCAGCCTTTTCCTTTTCAAATGAAATAAGCTGGTCAAAATAAACATCGATCTGATCGAGAAGATGCAGATAGTCTTCCACATCCTTTTCGCGGCGGAAGGTATAGTCGGCAAGCAGGATCGGCAGGGAGGACTGCATGCCTGAGGAAGGAGATAATGGCTCCCTGTAATAAGAAAAGCCGGTTCCCGAAAGCTGCAAAGACAGATAATGTACTAAAAGCGCATGGGTATAGGCATCATTTTCATTTAGATGTTCTGGAGAAATTTTTGCAAGCTCATCCAGAAGAGACTGTATATAAGCGTTGTCCTGCGTGGTGGCAGCCTGATAGCCGGGAAGGGAAGCCGTGGAGGAAAAGCCGTACTTTTCAGGATAAGCCAGCGTATAATGCAGGCTTAAGGTATCCCCGGACAGCTCAGACAGGAATAATTCCCTGGAAAATCTGTGAAATTTTCTGGTATCGTTTGTGAGTAGAAAAACGGAAAAGATGAGGGTGGATGTAACAAAAAAGATAAACAGACAAAGCCCCCATTGTTTCCGGGACATTTTCTTTCTTATAGGCAAGATGGTGACCTCACTGGAATGTTCGTTTGATTATATGAGGTGCAAAGTTAAAAAAGTACACCCAAAGATAGCAATAAATGAATAGCATTTGGTATGAATATCGTATAGACGCAAAATTATGGGTATGTTAAAATATTTATAGCTTAAAGATAGCAGAGAAAACATACAGAAAAATGGTATGAATATGGGAATGGAGGTAATCATGAATAATCTGGAGCTCAAAAAAATTGCCAATGAAGTGCGGAAAGGCATCGTTACGGCAGTCCATAGCGCGAAAGCGGGACATCCGGGCGGGTCTTTGTCGGCGGCAGATATCTACACTTATTTATATTTCGAGGAGATGAATATCGACCCGAAAAATCCTAAAAAGGAGGACAGGGACCGTTTTGTATTGTCAAAGGGACATACAGCGCCGGGGTTATACTCCACATTGGCGAACAGAGGATATTTTCCGGTAGAGGATCTGGTGACACTTCGTAAATTAGGGTCTTACCTTCAGGGGCATCCCAGTATGCAGTATATTCCGGGAGTGGATATGTCCAGCGGCTCTCTGGGGCAGGGAATCTCAGCAGCAGTTGGAATGGCGCTTTCCGCTAAAATGGACCATAAGGATTTCAGGGTTTATACGCTTTTAGGAGATGGCGAGATAGAGGAAGGACAGGTCTGGGAGGCTTCCATGTTTGCCGGACACCGTAAGCTGGACAATCTGGTGGTGATCGTTGATAACAACGGACTGCAGATTGACGGACCTGTTACCGAGGTTTGCTCTCCTTATCCGATCGATAAGAAATTTGAGGCTTTTAACTTCCATGTGATCAATGTAGATGCGCATGATTTTGATGCGATCCGTGGGGCTTTCCAGGAAGCAAGGCAGACTAAGGGAATGCCCACTGCGATCATCGCACACAGCCTGAAAGGAAAAGGTGTTTCCTTTATGGAGGGCAGCGTGGCATGGCATGGTAAGGCACCGAATGACGAAGAGTATGAAATTGCGATGGCAGACCTGAATAAAATCGGTGAAGAGCTTTTAAAGGAGGAAGCATAATGGCAGAGAATACAGTAAAAAAGATTGCAACCAGAGAAAGCTATGGAAATGCGCTGGTGGAGTTAGGAGCAGAGAATCCGAATGTGGTAGTTCTGGATGCAGACCTTGCCGCTGCTACCAAAACAGGCGTATTTAAGAAAGCATATCCGGACAGACATATTGACTGCGGTATAGCAGAGTGTAACATGGTGGGCATTGCAGCAGGACTTGCAACCACAGGAAAGATTCCCTTTGTCAGTAGCTTTGCCATGTTTGCGGCAGGAAGGGCTTTTGAACAGGTCAGGAATTCGGTAGGATATCCCCATCTGAATGTAAAGATCGGGGCAACCCATGCAGGGATCACGGTAGGGGAAGACGGGGCTTCCCACCAGTGTAATGAAGACATTGCTTTGATGAGAACCATTCCGGGGATGGTAGTTATGTGCCCGGCAGACGATATAGAAGCAAAGGCGGCAGTGAAGGCAGCGGCAGCTCATGAAGGACCTGTTTATATGAGATTTGGCCGTGCAGCATGTCCTGTGATCAATGATGTGCCGGATTACCATTTTGAGATTGGAAAGGGAAGGGTGGTCCGGGAAGGAACTGACCTGACCATTGTTGCTACCGGCATCTGTGTGGGCAATGCGCTGGAGGCTGCCAAAATGCTGGAAACAGAGGGCATCAGCGCGGAAGTGATCAATATCTGCACCATTAAGCCCTTGGATGAAGAGCTGATCATTCAGTCTGCAAAGAAGACAGGAAAGGTAGTTACGGCGGAAGAGCATTCTGTTATCGGCGGACTGGGAAGCGCTGTCTGTGATGCAATTTGCAAGTCATATCCGGTACCGGTGATGAAGATCGGTATGCAGGATACTTTTGGCGAGTCTGGTTCGGCAGCAGCGCTTGTTGAAAAGTATAAACTGGATGGTAAAGGGATTTACGAGCAGGTTAAGGATTTTTTGAAATAGGACGATTTAAAGATAAGGTTTTGAAGCAAGAATGGTTCTGACGGACCATTCTTGCTTCATGCAAATGGAAAGGTTGAAAAAATGCATATTTTAGCCCCCTCTCTGCTGGCAGCAGATTTTACCAGACTGGGAGAACAAATAAGAGAAACAGAGGAAGCAGGAGCAGAATATCTTCACATTGATGTGATGGATGGTGTGTTTGTTCCCAGCATTTCGTTCGGGATGCCATTGATTGAATCCATCAGACCGGCCAGCCGCCAATTTTTTGATGTCCACTTGATGATCGTCCATCCGGAGAAATATGTAGAGGAGTTTGTCAGATGTGGCGCAGATGGAATTACCTTCCATTTGGAAGCGGCGCAGGACGTGGAGGTGCTGATCGATAAGATTCATGATTGTGGTGCGCAGGCAGGAATTTCCATTAAGCCGGCAACGCCTTTGGAAGAAGTATTCCCTTATCTGCATAAAATTGAGATGGTTTTGATCATGAGTGTGGAGCCGGGATTTGGCGGTCAGGCATTTATTCCGGAATCTTATGAGCGCATACGAAGAATGAGGTCTTTTATTGACAGCCATGGACTTCGTGTTAAAATTGAAGTAGACGGCGGTGTGGGCAAAAAGAATGTCCGGCAGGTTATGGAAGCCGGTGCAGATGTGTTTGTTGCCGGATCCGGCGTATTTCGGAAAAACAGCATTTCCGACAATATTTCCAAGTTTCAGGAGGCTTTTAAAGAAAAATAAAATGGAGAAGATCGGCAGGAATGACCGTTGCTGGTGTGGCAGCGGCAAAAAATATAAAACGTGTCATATGGCAATGGATGAGAAGATTCACCGCTATGAATTAGAAGGGCATATTGTGCCGGACCGGAGTTTGCTGAAATCAAAAGAACAGATCCAGGGGATCCGGGAGAGCAGCGTGGTCAATGTTGCCGTACTGGATGCAGTGGAAAAAATGATCGGTCCGGGTGTCACCACACAGCAGATTGATGATCTGGTGCATGACCTGACGGTCCAGATGGGGGGATTTCCGGCATCGCTTAACTATGAAGGCTTTCCTAAAAGCGTCTGCACATCGATCAATGAGGTGGTATGCCATGGCATTCCTTCGGATGATGTGGTGCTGAAAGAAGGAGATATTGTAAATGTAGACGTTTCCACGCTTTATAAGGGATATTTTTCAGATTCTTCCAGAATGTTCTGTATTGGGGAGGTAAGCGAGGAAAAGAAAAAACTGGTACGAGTTACAAAGGAATGTATGGAAATGGGGCTTACCATGGTAAAGCCGTGGAACTTTCTGGGGGACATGGCGCAGGTGGTCAACGACCATGCGAAAGCAAATGGTTACAGCGTTGTGATCGATATTGGCGGTCATGGGGTTGGTCTGGAGTTCCATGAGGAGCCTTTTGTAAGTTATGTAACGAAAGCTGGTACAGAAATGCTGATGGTGCCGGGAATGGTATTTACGATAGAACCAATGGTAAATATGGGAACCTGTGAGATTTATATAGATGATGCGGACGGATGGACGGTTTATACACAGGACGGTAAACCATCTGCCCAGTGGGAGATTACAGTGGCGGTGACGGAAGACGGTCACGAAGTCCTGACTTGGTGAAGAAATATTGGGGGAAGAAAAATGTATGATGTGATCATAATCGGTGCAGGTGTCAGTGGCTGTGCCGTTGCAAGGGAGTTATCCCGATATCAGCTAAATGTTGTGGTTATTGAAAAGGCATCGGATGTATGCGAAGGAACCTCCAAGGCAAACAGCGGCATTGTGCATGCAGGCTATGATGCCAGACCGGGAACCCTAAAAGCAAGGCTGAACGTGGAAGGCAGCCGGAGAATGAAGGAGCTTTCCGAAGAGCTTGACTTCCCATACAGGCAAAACGGTTCGCTGGTGCTTTGTTTTGATGTGAAAGAAATGGGGAAGCTGGAAGAACTAAAGAAGCGCGGAGAGGCAAATGGTGTGGAAGGGCTTCGTCTTTTGGACAGACAGGAGCTTTTTGTCATGGAGCCTTCGGTGGGAGAGCAGGCAGTGTCTGCTCTTTATGTGCCTACGGGGGCTATTGTATGTCCTTTTGGATTAACCATAGCTCTGGCAGAAAATGCGGCGGTAAATGGGGTTCAATTTCAGCTTAATACTATGGTGACAGGTATAGCGCACAGGGATGGCGGATATCTGGTAACGACAGACCAAGGAGAAATGGAAGGGAAAGTGGTGGTCAATGCTGCCGGAGTCCATGCTGATGAGATCCATAATATGGTCAGCAGGGATACCATGGAAATTACCCCCAGAAAGGGAGAATATCTGCTTTATGACAAGCGGGTAGGAAATCTGGCAGAGCATACGCTTTTCCAACTGCCTACTGCGCTGGGAAAAGGAATTCTGGTCACGCCTACTGTGCATGGAAATCTGCTTACCGGACCAACGGCGGTAGATTTAGAGGATAAGGATGGGATAGATACCACAAAGGAAGGAATGGACATTGTTATGCAAAAGGCAAAGCTCAGCGTGCCAGGGATACCGGGTAAGCAGGTGATCACTTCCTTTGCAGGGCTTCGTGCCCACATGACCAAGGCGCCCTGGGGAAGAGATACAGAGGATTTTCTGATCGGTGAGGTAGCGGATGCTCCCGGGTTTATTGATGTGGCGGGGATGGAATCTCCCGGGCTTAGTTGTGCGCCTGCAACCGGAGAATATGTGGCAGGGATGATCGTAGAAATTTTAAAGCCGGAAGCAAAACCGGATTTTATAAGTAAGCGTAAAGGGATTCCCAACATGGCTCTGGCATCGGATGAGGAAAGGCACAGGCTGATCCGTGAAAATCCGGCTTATGGCAATGTGATCTGCCGGTGTGAGATGGTTACAGAGGGGGAAATTCTGGATGCCATCCGAAGACCTCTTGGAGCCACCACCACAGATGGAATCAAACGTCGTACCAGAGCAGGCATGGGGCGCTGCCAGTCAGGTTTTTGTAATCCCAAAGTGGTAGAGCTGCTTGCTGCGGAGTTGTCTGTAGATGAAAGCCAGATCCGGAAATCAGGGGAAGCTTCCAGATATCTGATGGAATGGGAGAAAGGGGTGTTTCATGAATAATTCCAGAGAGAAATATTCTGAAAATAACAAGAAAAAAGAGCTTGTGATTATTGGGGGCGGTCCGGCGGGAATGGCAGCAGCGCTGTCAGCTTATGAAAAAGGGATTCAGGATATTCTTATCATAGAACGAGACAATGAGCTGGGAGGAATTTTAAACCAGTGTATCCACAATGGGTTTGGGCTTCACACTTTCCGGGAGGAGCTGACCGGACCGGAGTATGCAGCCAGATATGTGGCAATGGTGGAGGAAAAGCAGATCTCCAGCCTGCTAAGGACCATGGTGACGGATATTTGTCCGGGCGATCCCTGCATAGTTACTGCAATGAACAGGGATGAAGGGCTTTTTCAGATCGAAGCGGCGGCGGTGGTTCTTGCCATGGGCTGCCGGGAACGTTCCAGAGGAGCTATGAACATACCGGGTTTTCGTCCGGCAGGCATTTATTCAGCGGGGACTGCCCAGCGATACGTGAATATTGAGGGAAGAATGCCGGGGAAAGAGGTCGTGATCCTGGGATCGGGAGATATCGGTCTGATCATGGCAAGGCGGATGACCCTGCAGGGAGCCAAGGTAAAGTTAGTGGCGGAGATCATGCCTTATTCGGGAGGACTTAGGAGAAATATCGTTCAGTGCCTGGATGATTACGGCATTCCTCTGAAGCTGAACCACACCGTCACGAAGATTCATGGAAAGGACCGGGTGGAAGGGGTCACGGTATCTGCGGTGGATGAAAAGCTGCAGCCCATACCGGGCAGCGAGGAATATGTGCCCTGTGATACAGTTTTGCTCTCCTGTGGCCTGATACCGGAAAACGAGCTGACACTGGATGCAGGGGCTCAAATGGATGATCTGACCCAGGGACCGGTAGTGAATGACCGTTTAGAAACCACCGCAAGAGGAATTTTTGCCTGTGGGAATGTGCTCCATGTCCATGATCTTGTGGATAATGTATCCAAGGAAGCCCAAAAAGCAGGGGCTTATGCAGCGGAGTATATTAAAAATAAGACCAGTGACTGGGGAGAAGCGCTGCGACCGCCAATTCCGGAAAAGTCGAAATGTGTTTTGCCCAAAGACAGGGACACAAGCAGCCAGCTGATCTGTATCGGCTGTCCGGTAGGGTGTCTGATCACAGCAAAGAAAAATGAAGATGGCAGCCTTACTATCACCGGAAATACATGTAAAAAGGGAGAGGCTTACGCGCGCAATGAGATGACTGCACCGGTGAGGACAGTGACTTCTTTTATCCGGCTTCAAAATGGCGGGGGAAAGGTAGTCCCGGTTAAAACCGCAGGGGAAATTCCCAAAGGGCGGATCGGTGATTGTATGGAGGAGATCAGGCGCGCCCTGGCCAAAGCGCCTGTGAAGGTAGGGGATGTGCTGATCAGGAATGTTGCAGATACAGGGGTTGATATCGTGGCAACAGGAAATGTCAGTGAAACATGCGAAGCTTGTGAAGCGCGCAATGTGTGAAGAGCAAAAAATATAGGAAGGGGATAGGGTATGAGCAAATATATTATGGCATTTGATCAGGGAACAACCAGCTCCCGATGTATTCTTTTTAACAAAAAAGGCGAAATTCTGAGTATGGCGCAGAAGGAATTTACCCAGAGTTATCCGCAGCCCGGCTGGGTGGAACATAATCCTATGGAAATCTGGTCATCCCAGCTTGCCGTAACCATGGAAGCTATGGCAATGATCGGTGCAGCGCCGGAAGATATTGCTGCCATCGGAATTACCAACCAGCGGGAAACCACCATTGTATGGGATAAAAAGACCGGCGAGCCGGTTTATCCTGCCATTGTATGGCAGTGCCGCAGGACGGCCAGGCGGGTGGATGAGCTGGTGGAAGCAGGTTATGGGGACATGATCAGGGAAAAGACCGGGCTGGTGCCGGATGCTTATTTCAGCGCCACCAAGGTGGAATGGATTCTGGATCATGTGTCGGATGCGAGGAAACGTGCCGAAAATGGGGAACTGCTTTTTGGTACGGTGGACAGCTGGCTGATCTATAACCTGACCAAGGGAGAGATCCATGTAACGGACTATACCAATGCTTCCCGGACCATGCTTTATGATATTCACAAGCTTTGCTGGGATGAGGAGCTGCTTTCCTTATTTCACATTCCGGCATCCATGCTTCCGGAAGTGAAGCCTTCCAGTTGTATCTATGGCTATACGGAAAGCAGTGTGTTAGGAGGGAAAATCCCCATTGCAGGGATTGCAGGGGATCAGCAGGCAGCGCTTTTCGGACAATGCTGCTTTGACAAAGGACAGGTAAAAAATACCTATGGAACGGGGTGCTTTTTGCTGATGAATACCGGGGAGGAGGCAATTGCTTCCCAAAACGGCCTGCTTACCACCATAGCGGCCAGTGCCGGCGATCATGTGGAATATGCGCTGGAAGGCAGTGTGTTTGTTGCCGGTGCAGCGGTTCAGTGGCTCAGGGACGGAATGCGGATGGTAAATAAGGCATCCCAGACAGAAGAATATGCCAATAAAGTGGAAGATACGGATGGTGTCTATGTAGTTCCTGCTTTTGCGGGAATGGGCGCACCATACTGGAACCCTTATGCAAGGGGCACGATCGTGGGGATCACCAGAGGATGCAGCAAGGAGCATTTTATCCGTGCTGCTCTGGAGTCCATTGCCTATCAGACCAATGATGTGCTAAAGGCGATGGAAGAAGATGCAGGCGTTTCCATTGCCGGGCTTAAAGTAGATGGCGGAGCCAGTGCCAATGATTTCCTGATGCAGTTTCAGGCGGATATTCTGGGAGCGCGGGTCTTCAGACCGAAGTGTATCGAGACCACTGCGCTGGGTGCAGCTTATTTGGCGGGTCTTGCCTGTGGTTATTTTAAGGACCGGGATGAAATTAAGGAAAACTGGCAGCTGGGAAAAGAATTTATCCATGAAATGGGTGAAAATAAACGTCTTTTATTGCTAAAAGGCTGGAAAAAAGCGGTAAAATGTGCTTTACTTTGGACAGAAGAATAAGAAAGAGAGGATAGTGTCATGGTAACGATTCCGCAGGGAAAGGTAATTTATTCCACAGGTCAAAGAGTAGATACATTTTATATCATCAGGAAAGGATCTGTAGTCGTAACATATTCAGGAGGCAGTTATATGCTGCAAAGCGGGGATGTGATCGGTCTTATCGCGGTAGGAAGCGGGATTGCGAATGCAGAATATTGTGCGAAAGAAGAGGTGGAGGCGTTAAATTATCCCTTTGGCGCAGCCCAGATGAAGCGGCTTTTTGACAGCAGCAGTGATGTGATGCGGTGCTTTCTGGCATCATATTTTCATCAATTTAATGAAATTCTGTCACAATACAGGATATTAAAGGAAGAAGGCGCAAATTTGAAGAACAGCCTTCAAAATAATTATGATACTTATTGTCGTTTATGCGAAAAATATCAGATGCTGCCTGCAGGGATGGAAACCGGACTGCCTGTTGTGAAGGACGAAGTTCCATTATGGATGCAGGGGTTTTATAGCACCTTGGAACGCCTCATTGCTTCATGGGAGTACCAGAAGACGGATTATGATTTTTTGTATGGTTTTTTTGCAAAAGCATCTTCGGATATACGGGGTATTCTGGCTATTTCCCAGAAACTGTATACACAGCAGAAAATGATATGCCAGTATATGATAGGTGAAGACAGGGAAGGATTGCTGGATGCATTATTTATTTTGTATGAACGGATAATGGATAGCGGTAATGATGAACCGGGGGATGTTTTGTTTGTGCGTGGCAGTATGGATGATATGCTCCAGCAGTATGAAAAACGCGGCGGAGATGTGAAAGCACGGAAGGAATGGATCGTGGAGAGGATCCGCAGGATTGAAAGCGGGGAGAGATTTGGGCAGGAGCCGGAAGAAGAAAGCAGCCAGAATGCGGGGGAGGAATCTGTAAAACCGGTTATGAGGGAAGCGCTGACAGAGCCAGTCATCACAGAACCTTTGATGTCAGAAGAAACGGCAGAAGGGTTTGCGGAAGAAAGTGTGACGGAGAGCGCGGCAGAACAGGGAATCACAGAATCTTTAGAGGAAAAGACCATATTGAAGCCGGCAGAGGAAGCAGCTGAGGTGAAAGTGTCAGCAGACCAGGTGATGGAAGAACCGGCAGAGGATCTGAGTCATTCTCTGGACGTAATCCTGGAGTTTGCAGGCAGCGACGAGGAGCTTTCGCAGTCCTTTAAGGCACATGTGGAGCAGTACAAAAAGATGCCTAATAAAAATGGAACAGAGGATGATATCCGTGTTCTCCGGCAGAAGCTGACCAAAGAATTTAATCAGGTATATTGTGATGCTTTTTTCAGCAGCATAAGCAAAGAGGCGCCTAAGGTCGTGCGGATGTTTTTCACTTTTGGCTATGTGGATGAGACTCTTGCCGGCAGGCAGAATACGGTATGGCTTTATAATATGGTGGACCGCCTTCCGGTTGATCCTCAAAGAGGCGTTTATACGTTTTATCAATGGCTGCAGGAGGTTTATACCCAGCGCAAGGAGCCCAGCCGGAATGAATTTGATACGGACTATATGGGATATCTGATTGAGCAGAAGCGGATGGGAAATATCACCGCGGAGCAGCAGAAGGAATTACTGAACGACAGTGTTGCAAGGGTAAAATTTGAACTGGAAAACCTGTTCCCTACAGTAAATAAAATCACATATGGAAGGATTGCCACATTCTGCCCACTATTTGCCGAACATAATGTTTTAAAACCGATGGATGCCATGCTGGTTTCCGCTGAGAAGATATTTACGATCCTTCAGAGTATCAGAAAAAAAGATTTTGGCGCATATTACAGAGAAACCATGTACTCCAATCCTGATGCAGGGATCCCCAAGGAAGTGATCCATGTGGAGGTTCTTCCTGATTTCATCTTAATGCCCAATGCAGGTACCAGAGGCGTTATGTGGCAGGAGATAGAGGGAAAACGCAGGAGCACGCCGGCGAGAATGTTATCTTCCATTTTTCAGATCGAGGATCTGGAAACTATCCTGATCCGGCTTACAGGGGAATTCCGCTGGGAGATGTGCAAGCGGATACAGGGGGCAAGATGGAATGACCTTTCTGAGAAGTCGCTCACCAGTGAGTATTTTGATTATATTCAGTTTTATAAGAAGAATTCTGAATTGTCTTCTGAAACTAAGGAGAAGATCAAGACGGATTTGGGACGTACCAAGAATAACTTTAAAGAAATGTTCTTAAGGGATTATCTGTTGTGGATCATGTTTGAGAGCAACAGTTCGCCGAGGCTGAACAAGGTTGCAAGAGGAATTTTCTTTACTTATTGTACCTTTACCTCCGCAGTACGACAAAAACTCCGTGCGAATCCGCTTTATCAGGAACTAGTTGACAGAGGTGAGATCAAGATGAAGCAGAAGCGCCACAAGATAGAGAATATTTGTCAAAAGCTTTCTGCACAGGGCAGGGAAATTCCGGAAGAAATCCAGCGGGAAATGGAATTCATGGAGATGTAAATGGAGCTGATATGGAAGAAAAAAGGAAGAAATATACATCGGTCCGTAAATTGACTGACAATAAATTTCTAAATTTATATGAGATGGACGCGCTGACAGATGGCGGCAGGAAGTTTAATTATTATTTTGCGTCCAGAAACAGGGAACAGGAACTGCCCTTGTATACGGGAAAGGTGCCGCTAAACGGCATTGTTATTTATCCGGTGTGGAAGAAGGAGCCGGATAAGCTGGTGATGATCAGGCAGTACCGGTATCCTTTAAATGCCTGGATCTACGAGCTCCCGGCAGGGCTGATCGACGAGGGCGAAAGTCCGTCACAGGCAGCAGTCCGTGAGATGAAAGAAGAAACGGGGCTTTCCTTTGAGCCTTATGAAGGGGGCAGTAACGCGTTTCGGAGACCATTATTTCTCGGCGCAGGAATTACGGATGAGACCAGTACTTCCGTGTTTGGCTATGCAGACGGAGAATTGTCCGGGGAATTTATGGAGGATACGGAGAGCATCGAGGTCCTTTTGGTGGATCAAAAGGAAGCGCTGCGGATCCTTCGCGAAGAGAGAATTTCGCTTCGGGCGGGGCTTTTGTTGATGTCCTTTTTGAAAATGGGAAAAGAGGATCCGTTTGCTTTCTTAGAAGCAGATAATTAAACAAAGAGTTTTGTAATTGCGCCCAAATTTGTGGGCTGTTGGAAAAAATGAGGGATTTATATGGCAATTCAATATTATTCAAATTTATCAGAAGAGGTTCAGGGACTTTTTAAGCTTGATACTCCTGGCACAAGCTATGTGATTGGCGTGGTGGATAAGGAGCAGTTCCTTGGCCATATTTATTACGGAAAAAGCTTGAACGATTATCATCTTGCCCATGTGCTCCGAGTAAAGGAAGGACCTTTTGTTCCGACGAAAAATAACCGTGACAGGGTTGCTTTTCTTGACAGCTTTCCAATGGAGTACCCGGCAGGAGGCTTGGGGGATTATAGGGAAAGCTGTATCGGTATAGAGACGGAGGGTGGCAATATGGGTCTTTCTCTTAATTATGTTTCTCATACCATTACGGAAGGAAAGGCGGAGCTGTCTGGTCTTCCGGCTTCCTTTGGGGAAAAGGATAAGTGCAGCAGTCTGGAAATTCTCTGTGAAGATCCCCATACAGGGCTTCGGGCGGTGCTGAGTTATACGGTCTTTGAAGATGTGGATGTGATAACAAGAAGTGTAAGGATCATAAATGCCGGAAAGGAGATGCTTTACCTAACAAAAGCATTTTCTGCCTGTCTGGATATGGACAACCGTGATTTCGAGGCAATTTCCCTTCACGGTTCATGGGCAAGAGAACGCCATATCCAGAAGGTGCCGGTAAGCCATGGCAAGCTTAGTGTGGAATCGATCCGCGGGGAATCCAGCCATCAGGACCATCCCTTTATGGCGTTGACCACAAAGGGAACGGATCAGGAGCATGGGGATGTTTATGGGATGCATTTTGTTTATTCCGGAAACTTTAAAGTGACGGTGCAGAGCGATCCTTTTGATCAGATTCGTATGACTATGGGTATCCATCCGGAAGGATTTAAGTGGAAGCTGATGCCGGGAGAAGCATTTCAGGCACCGGAAGTGGTCATGGTGTATTCTGATGAAGGGCTTGGAAAGATGACCCGCACCCTTCACGACTTTTACAGGAATCATCTGATCAGAGGAAGCTACAAGGACAAAAAGCGTCCGATCCTGATCAATAACTGGGAAGCAACTTACTTTGATTTTAATACGGAAAAACTGATTGCCATTGCAAAGCAGGCTTCAGAACTGGGCATTGAAATGCTGGTCATGGATGACGGCTGGTTTGGCAACCGTTTTGATGATAACAGGGCGCTTGGGGATTGGACGGTAAACGAGGAAAAGCTCCCCGGCGGTTTGAAGTATCTGGTGGATGAGTTGAATAAGCTGGGGATGAAATTTGGTATCTGGTTTGAGCCGGAGATGATCTCTCCGGATTCCGATCTGTACAGGGCGCACCCTGACTGGGCAATTGCCATCCCCGGAAGGGAAGGAAGCCTTTCAAGAAATCAGTATGTGCTTGATCTTACCCGGCGCGAAGTGCTGGAGCACACTTATGAAAGTGTGGCGAAGGTGCTGCGCAGTGCGAATATAGAATATGTGAAGTGGGATATGAACAGAATGCTTTCAGATATAGGTTCGGCGGAGCTTTCTCCTGACAGGATGGGTGAATTTTACCATAGGTATGTGCTTGCAGTGTATGAGCTGCAGGGAAGGATGATGGAAGAGTTTCCATATCTCCTTTTGGAGAACTGTTCTGGCGGCGGCGCAAGGTTTGATCCGGGTATGCTTTATTACAGTCCGCAGATCTGGTGTTCTGATGATGCAGATGCCATTGAAAGATTGAAGATTCAGGAGGGGACGGCGCTGATCTACCCATTATCTGCCATGGGCGCCCATGTAGCGGATTGTCCGAACCATACGGTAGGCAGAGTAACGCCTTTTGAGACGAGAGGTCATGTGGCATTGGCGGGAACCTTTGGCTATGAGCTGGATGTGACCAGAATTCCCGAGCAGGACCGCACCGTGATTCCGGAGCAGGTGGCAATGTACCACAAGTATAATGACCTGGTGAGGGAAGGAGACTATTACAGGCTTGCGTCCTACAGTGAAAATTATTATTTTGATTGTTATGGCGTGGTAAGCAAGGACCAGACAGAAGCCTTATATACCTTCGTGCAGGTTCTGGCAAGACCCAATTACCATAGCAGGAGAATTTACTTTAAGGGTCTGAATTCGGATATGAACTATCAGATTGAAGGGGAAGAAGGCACGTACACTGGGGATGTGCTGATGAAAGCCGGATATCTGGTGCAGAATTTACAAGGGGATTTCAAGAGCCGGCTAATACATATTGTGAAAGCGTAGGAAATGTGAAAAAGAATAAAAGTGAATGGAAAGGAGCTAATAATGGATAAAAAGGAGAGAGCAGTCTTATTTTTAAACCCGGTTTTTAAACAGATGATCTGGGGCGGCAGTAAATTAAGGACAGAATTTGGTTACGATATTCCTGGCGACAAAACAGGGGAGTGCTGGGCAATCAGCGCACATCCTAATGGAGACTGCGTGATCAGGGAAGGCATTTATGAGGGAAAGACGCTTTCGGAGCTTTGGCAGGAACACAGGGAGCTTTTTGGGGATCTTGATCTTGACCGTTTTCCGCTGCTTACGAAGATCATTGATGCGAAGGATGATCTGAGCATTCAGGTTCATCCTGATGATGACTACGCGGCTGTCCATGAGAATGGCTCTCTTGGAAAAACAGAGTGCTGGTATGTTTTGGACTGTCCGGAGGGGGCAGCGCTGGTAGTCGGACATAATGCATCTACCAGGGAAGAGCTGAAAACTATGATCGAGGAAGGAAAATGGGGAGAGCTGATCCGGGAAATCCCTGTTAAGAAAGGTGATTTTATCCAGATTGATCCTGGCACCGTTCATGCCATCAAAGGCGGACTGATGATTCTGGAAACACAGCAGAACAGCGATATCACTTACCGGGTTTATGATTATGGCAGGCTGACCGACGGAAAGCCCCGTCAGCTTCATGTGAAACAGAGCATTGACGTGATCAATGTTCCGGCTCCTTCTGCGGAAGACAGCGTGAAATATGTGGATGATCTGCCTGAGAATGTGATGAACGAGCTGATCTCCTGCAAGTATTATAAGGTTTGGAAGCTGGATGTGACGGAGCCTGTGACCATTGCCCAGGATTACCCTTTCCTGCTTATGAGCGTAATTGAAGGAGAAGGGCTGGTGAATGGGCAGGCAATCAAAAAGGGTGATCACTTCATTCTTCCGGCAGGAATCGGGGAAGTGGCATTGCAGGGAAATTTGAAGCTGATCGTTTCCACTGCAAATGATTAAAAACAGGACTTTGGCAATAGTAAGCGGCGCGGAGCATCGCGCCGCGAGATTTAAATGAGGAGTCCGGGAAGAAAGGAATTATCATGATAAACGAGCAATATAAAAAAATGCTGGAAGGGAAATCTGTGATCAGGCAGTTGTCCGAATTTGCCACAGCAAGAGGAAAAGAAATCGGTTATGAAAATGTATTTGACTATAGTCTGGGAAATCCGTCCGTGCCGGTACCGGAGAAGTTTACGGAAGTAATGATCGATCTGTTAAAGACGAAAAGCACCATGGAGCTTCATGGTTATAGCCCCAGTCTGGGAATTGCTTCGGTGAAGGATGCCATTGCCCGGTCTTTAAATGAGAGATTCGGGATGGACTATACCGGGAACCATATTTTCCCTGCCACCGGGGCGGCAGGTGCGGTAGCCCATGCAGTGCGCTGCGTGACTCAGCCGGGAGACGAGGTTTTAACCTTTGCCCCTTATTTTCCTGAATATGGTCCTTATATCAATATGTCCGGTGCAGTGCTGAAGGTGGTCCCTGCAGATACGGAATGCTTTCAGATCAATTTTGAAAAGCTGGAAGAGATGCTGAATGAAAAGACGATGGCGCTTTTGATCAATACACCCAACAATCCTTCCGGTACGGTATACAGTGCCGATACTTTGAAAAAGCTGGCGGACCTGCTGGAAAGGAAGCAAGAGGAATATGGGCATGATATTTTCCTGATTTCCGATGAGCCTTACAGGGAAATCGTGTTCGAGGGTGTGGATGCGCCCTACGTGTCAAAGTTTTATGATAATACCTTGTCCTGCTATTCTTATGCCAAGTCTCTTTCCATTCCCGGAGAGAGAATGGGATACGTGGCAACGAATCCAAGGTGCAGGGATGCAGAGCTGATCAGCGCTATGTGCGGGCAGATTTCCAGAGGAATCGGACATAATTGTCCGCCATCTGTGATTCAGCTTGCGGTAGCTGAGGTTTTGGATCTGACCTCTGACATGAGCATATATGAGAGAAATATGAATATCTTGTATAAAGAGCTTACAGAGCTTGGATTTTTCTGCGTAAAACCCGGCGGAACCTTCTACATCTTCCCCAAAGCCCTGGAAGAAGATGCGGCAGCTTTTTGCCAGAAAGCGTTAAAATATGATCTGGTGCTGGTTCCTTCTGATTCCTTTGGCGTGCCTGGCTATTTCAGGATGGCATACTGCATTGAAACGGAAAAGGTAGAGCGTTCTCTGGATGCGCTTCGCAGATTTGTGAAGGAGAATTATTAAGATGATAGAATTTTTAAAGGCAGTGCTGTTTGGGATCGTGGAAGGCATCACGGAATGGCTTCCCATCAGCAGCACGGGACATATGATTCTTTTGGATGAATTCGTAAAGCTGGACGTATCATCTGAGTTTTGGGAAATGTTTCTGGTGGTGATCCAGCTTGGGGCAATTCTTGCGGTGGTACTCCTTTTCTGGAACCAGATATGGCCCTTTGGAAAAAAGAATAATCCCCATCCGGCAGGAAAACAGGGGATATTGGCCTGGTGTAAAAAAGACATCTGGGTACTGTGGTTTAAGATCATAGCAGCCTGCCTGCCTGCGGCAGTATTAGGGATTTTGTTTGATGAATATTTTGAAAGCCTGTTTTATAATGGGGTTTGCGTGGCGCTGGCACTGATCGTGTTCGGTGTAGGGTTTCTGATCATTGAGAACAAAAACAAGGGCATGAGACCAAAGGTAACTTCTCTGGATCAGATCACCTGCCGCACTGCGCTGGTCATAGGCCTATTCCAGCTGATCGCCGCAATCTTTCCGGGAACCTCCCGTTCCGGGGCAACCATCCTGGGAGCATTGCTGATCGGTGTATCAAGGACTGTGGCGGCAGAGTTTACCTTCTTTCTGGCAATTCCTGTGATGCTGGGGGCAAGCCTGTTAAAAGTGGTGAAGTTTGGATTTTCTTTTTCAGGAAATGAAATGATGATCCTGATCACCGGTATGGCCACAGCGTTTGTTGTTTCGGTGATCGTGATCAAGTTTTTGATGGGTTATATTAAGAAACATGATTTTAAAGTGTTTGGATGGTACCGGATCGTGCTGGGCGTGCTGGTGCTGTTGTATTTTGGATTGGCAAGATAAAAAGCAAATTTATGAATAATTCAGGACAAATCAAACCCACGAATATTTGACAATTTATGAAATATAGAGTACACTGTTGCTTGGTAAAGTGTTTTGCGCTGGTTTTAGGGGAGGAGAAAAACCACTTAAGCGTTAAAGCCATTAAGAAGATGCAATGCGTTCGAAAGGAGTAATCATGGCAGAAGCAAAGAAAACGGCAACTAAGGCAGCTGTAAAGGCAGAGCCTGTAAAAGAAGCAGCAGAAGTGAAAGAGGAAGTGAAGGCAGCACCTGCTAAGAAGGAAGCAGTAAAAAAGGCGCCTGTGAAGAAAATGCCGGTTAAGAAAACCGCAGCAGCAAAGAAGGAGCCGGTTAAGAAAGAAGCAGAACCGAAGAAAGCAGAAGTGAAGGCGTCTGTTAACTTCCAGTTCAGCGGGAAGTCTTATACACCCGAAGATTTGTTAAATATCTGTAAGGATGTATGGAAATATGACCTGAACGGCAAGGAAGAGGACTTAAAGAGTGTTGAGCTTTATGTGAAACCTGAAGAAAATACTACATACTATGTGATCAATGGTTACATTACGGGAAGTTTCTTTATTTAAAAGTGCTTGCTGGAAAGAAAATAACTGACTTTACAAAAAGGGCTGATTTGATTCAGCTCTTTTTATACTTTTTTAATAATTATTTTTCCACATATCTGTTGACAATGAATAAGGTAAGTGATATTTTATGGTAAGAAGATGTTAGCACTCTATCCGATTGAGTGCTAACAAAAATAAAAAACACGGTGAGGATTATATAAGGAAGGAGTGATGGCGATGCAGCTAAGTGAAAGAAAAGTAAGAATCCTGCAGGCCATTATCCGGAATTATCTTGAAACCGGTGAACCGGTGGGGAGCCGTACCATTTCCAAGTACACGGACTTAAATTTAAGCTCTGCGACAATCAGAAACGAAATGTCAGACTTGGAGGAGATGGGATATATCCTTCAGCCCCATACTTCGGCAGGCAGGATTCCTTCTGACAAGGGATATCGGCTTTATGTGGATACCATGATGGAGGAGAAGGAGAAGGAGCTAGAAGAGCTGAAAGAGATGATGCTTGAAAAGGAAGACAAGATGGATCATCTTCTCAAGCAGGTAGTGAAGCTTTTGGCGGTCAATACCAATTATGCGACTATGATTTCAGCACCCGCAATTCATACCAATAAGATCAAGTTCCTGCAGCTTTCCAGAATGGATGGGAACCAGTTGCTGGCGGTGGTGGTTGTGGAAGGAAATGTGATCAAAAATAATATTATTCCGGTAAGTGAGGAGATGAACGATGAAACACTCCTGAAGCTGAATATCCTGTTAAATACGCACCTGAATGGATTGGCGCTGGAAGAGATCAATCTTGGAATGATTTCTGCAATGAAGCAGCAGGCAGGCATCCACAGTTCCGTAGTGGGGGATGTGATCGATGCCATTGCAGAATCCATTAAAGCCGAAGAGGATTTGGAAATATATACCAGCGGTGCGAACAACATCTTCAAATATCCTGAGCTGGCGGACCAGCAGAAGGCAAGTGAGATCATCAACACTTTTGAAGAAAAGAAGATGCTTACGGAACTGGTGCAGGATACGCTTTCAGATGAAAATAATACCGGAATTCAGGTTTATATCGGGAACGAAACGCCGATTCAGTCGATGAAGGACTGCAGCGTGGTCACGGCGACTTATGAATTAGGCGAAGGGATGCGAGGAACAATAGGAATCATCGGACCGAAAAGGATGGATTATGACAAGGTAGTGGGTACACTAAAGACAATTACTCATCAGCTTGATGAATTATATAAAAAGAAAACATAGCATATGTATGCGTAGCATAGGAAAGGGATGAGGACGAATGAGTGAAGAAATAAAAAAGGATATGCCTGATACAGAAACAGCAGAAGAAATACTTTCAGAGGAACCAGCAGAAGAGGCTGCGGCTGTAGAGGAGGCACAGGAAGAAATGCCGGAAGAAACAGAGCCGGAGGATGAGGGAGCAGAAGAAATCCCGGAAGAAGAGGAAAGTCCAAGCGATGGCACACCTCTTTCCTGGGCGGATAAAAAGGCAGCCAAGAAAAAACTGAAAGCAGATAAGAAGCAGGATGCATTGAAGGAAAAGATTGAAGAGTTAGAGGATCGCGTGAAGCGCCAGATGGCAGAATTTGAAAATTTCCGGAAGCGGACAGAAAGAGAAAAAACTGCCATGTTTGAAACCGGTGCAAGAAGTGTGATCGAAAAGATCCTGCCGGTGGTAGATAATTTTGAAAGAGGTCTTGCCGCAGTTCCCGAAGCAGAAAAGGGAGGTGCGTTTGAAGAAGGAATGGAAATGATCTACAAGCAGCTTATGGGTGAGCTGGAAAAGATGGATGTGAAACCCATTCCGGCAGTAGGTGAGGAGTTCAACCCAGATTTCCATAATGCAGTGATGCAGGTGGAAAGCGAGGAATATGAATCCGGGATCATTGCCCAGGAGCTTCAAAAGGGATACACCTACAGAGACAGCGTGGTAAGACACAGTATGGTAGCCGTTGCAGGCTAGCAGTTAAAACAGTCAGTTAACATCAATGTTGCATAAAAATTATTTAGGAGGAGAATCGTTATGAGCAAAATAATTGGTATTGACTTAGGTACAACAAACAGTTGTGTAGCAGTTATGGAGGGCGGAAAGCCCACAGTCATCGCAAATGCAGAAGGAGCAAGGACAACACCTTCCGTGGTCGCATTTACGAAAACAGGGGAAAGGCTGATTGGTGAGCCTGCAAAGCGTCAGGCAGTTACCAACGCTGATAAGACCATTTCTTCTATTAAGAGAGATATGGGTACAGACAGAGGACGTACCATTGATGACAAGAAATATTCACCGCAGCAGATTTCTGCTATGATCCTTCAAAAGCTGAAAGCAGATGCTGAAAGCTATCTGGGTGAAAAGGTGACAGAGGCAGTTATCACGGTTCCTGCATATTTTAATGATGCACAGCGTCAGGCAACCAAAGATGCAGGCAAGATTGCAGGCCTTGATGTTAAGCGTATCATCAACGAGCCTACAGCAGCAGCTCTTGCTTATGGTCTTGACAATGAAAAAGAACAGAAGATCATGGTATATGACTTAGGCGGCGGTACCTTTGATGTTTCTATCATTGAGATTGGTGACGGTGTCATTGAAGTACTTGCAACCAATGGTGATACACACCTTGGCGGTGACGATTTCGATAACAAGCTGACTCAGTGGATGATCGATGAATTTAAGAAAGCAGAAGGCGTTGATTTATCCAATGATAAGATGGCGTTACAGAGATTAAAAGAAGCGGCTGAGAAGGCAAAGAAAGAGCTGTCTTCCGCTACAACAACCAATATTAACCTTCCTTTCATTACGGCGACAGCAGAGGGACCGAAGCACTTTGACATGAACCTTTCCAGGGCAAAATTTGACGAGCTGACTCATGATCTGGTTGAAAAGACAGCTATTCCGGTACAGAATGCTATGAAGGATGCAGGACTTACCAACGCAGATTTAGGTCAGGTGCTTTTGGTTGGCGGTTCTACGCGTATTCCTGCTGTACAGGATAAGGTAAAACAGCTGACAGGTCATGAACCCAGCAAGAGCCTGAACCCGGATGAGTGTGTAGCTCTTGGCGCTTCCATTCAGGGCGGTAAGCTGGCAGGCGATGCAGGTGCAGGGGAAATCCTCCTTCTGGATGTTACTCCGCTTTCCCTGTCTATCGAGACTATGGGCGGCATTGCAACCAGATTGATTGAAAGAAATACAACCATCCCTACAAAGAAGAGCCAGATCTTCTCTACGGCAGCAGATAACCAGACAGCAGTTGATATCAACGTTCTGCAGGGTGAAAGACAGTTTGCAAGGGATAATAAGTCTCTTGGACAATTCAGGCTGGATGGCATCCCTCCGGCAATGCGTGGCGTGCCGCAGATTGAAGTTACCTTTGATATTGATGCAAACGGTATTGTAAACGTATCTGCAAAGGATCTGGGAACTGGCAAGGAACAGCATATTACCATTACGGCAAGCTCCAATATGTCTGATGATGAAATTGACAAGGCTGTAAAAGAAGCAGCAGAATTTGAAGCACAGGATAAGAAGAGAAAAGAAGCAATTGACACCAGGAATGAAGCTGATTCCTTTGTATTCCAGACAGAAAAAGCATTAAATGAAGTAGGAGACAAGATTGACGCTTCCGAAAAGGCTAATGTGGAAGCTGATGTGCAGGCGGTAAAAGACATTCTGGAAAGAACAAAGGATCAGGAAATGTCAGATTCCGATCTGGATGCATTAAAGGCAGCAAGGGAAAAGCTTACTACAAGTGCACAGGCTTTGTTTACCAAGATGTATGAAAACATGCAGCAGGCAGGCGGCGCAGGTCCGGATATGGGAGCAGCAGGTGCAGGTCCTGACATGGGTTCTGCGGACAATGCAGCTGATGATGTAGTTGACGGAGATTACAGAGAGGTATAAAATGATACAGGGAGTGCGCAGCAATCCGTAAGTATCATAGTGTAATGGCGATGACATAACAGGCGGGGCGTATAAGAAGGTTTTGTTATTTTTATATGCCTCGCCGAAGATGTGCAGGAGACAGAGAAAGGAGCACGGGTATTAACATGGCAGAACAGAAACGTGACTATTATGAGGTTCTTGGGGTTGACAAGAATGCCGATGATGCCACAATCAAAAAAGCGTATAGAGCCCTTGCAAAAAAATATCATCCTGACATGAATCCGGGGGATGCAGAGGCGGAGAAGAAATTTAAGGAAGCTTCTGAGGCATATGCAATTTTAAGTGACCCTGAGAAAAAGAGACAATATGATCAATTTGGTCATGCAGCCTTTGAAGGCGGCGGTGGCTTCGGCGGCTTTGATTTTAACAGTGCAGATTTTAGTGATATTTTTGGTGATATCTTCGGCGATTTCTTTGGCGGCGGACGCAGAAGCAGAGGAAACAATGGTCCGATGAAGGGGGCGAATATCCGGACCAGTGTGAGAATCACATTTGAAGAGGCTGTTTTTGGTGTTGAGAAAGAGATTGAACTTACTTTAAAGGATGAGTGTAAGACCTGCCACGGAACCGGTGCAAAGCCCGGAACCAGTCCGGAAACTTGCCAGAAATGCGGTGGGAAAGGGCAGGTGGTATTTACCCAGCAGTCTTTCTTCGGCACGGTCAGAAATGTGCAGACTTGTCCAGAGTGCAGCGGAACCGGAAAAGTGATCAAAGAAAAGTGTGCTGACTGTCACGGTTCAGGCTATATTGCAAACCGTAAGAAGATACAGGTATCTATTCCGGCAGGTATTGACAATGGACAGAGCGTAAGGATCAGGGATAAAGGCGAGCCGGGAAGCAATGGCGGTCCAAGGGGCGATCTGCTGGTGGAAGTGATCGTAGCGCGCCATCCTGTTTTTCAGAGGCAGGATTACAATATTTATTCCACAGTGCCGGTTTCCTTTGCAGTAGCTGCTTTGGGCGGAGATATTGTGATAGATACTGTTGATGGCAAGGTCATCTATGAAGTGAAAGCGGGAACCCAGACAGATACCAAAGTCCGTTTAAAAGGCAAAGGCGTTCCTACGCTTCGAAATAAAGATGTCCGGGGTGACCATTATGTGACATTGGTGGTTCAGACCCCTGATAAACTTTCCCATGAGGCTAAGGAATTGTTAAGACAATTTGATGCTTTGTGCGGAGATAGCCTGAATGCCGCGAAAAATGCGCAGACAGAAAAAGGGGATGGCAAGGAGCCAAAGAAAAAGAAGTTCTGGAAATAAATATTTGATCTGAAAAATTGTCAGGATTCCGCATAGCATCATGCCATGCGGAATTTTTATGCGCAGGGGCGCACAGAGGAATTTGTTGCTTGCGCAACGTGCGCCCCGCGCGACGAGTAGGGAAGATGAATCTCCCCTACTCGATTGCACCCTGCTTGATGGCATATTTTGAAAGAGAGCTGCATAAACTGGATTATTGTAAAGGCTTAGTCATGAACCTGCTCTTTTAATAATTGGACAATATGCCTTTTTAATGGAGAATTTAAAGCTTCTGCGACAGGAATCAGGTCTTTTATCTTTTCCGGCTGTCCCGCTTCCTGATAGATGGCGGAAAGAAGCTTATAGGAACCGCTGATGTCGGTGTGGGTTTCTACAGCAAATTCCAGGATGCATCTTGCAGCATCCGGGCAGTCTTTTTCGTAAAGCCGGTTTGCCCAGGTCTGTAAAGTCCTTGCAAGAATGGTGTAACGCTGGTCATATTGAGACAAAAGATCAATATTAGGCGCTCCATATTGCAGTTTCAGATCTGTGTTTGAGATGCCGGTCAGATTGACAATAGGAAATGCGGAAATCTCCTTTAAGGTCTCGTGGCATTCCTTTATGACAGAGTCGTCCGGCAATGCTGTCATTGGAAGCATGTCAAAGGGGATTTCAATATAAGAGAGGTTTTCTAAAGATTTTCGCCGGGTGCTGTTGGCTGTGGCTTCCTTTTGCCAAAAGTCGCGGTCGGTTTTTGCTTCCTTGTTGCGTTGCTTATGAAGCTCGTATCCAAGCCAGATACAGAAAACGATAAAACTTGCAAAAAAAGGGAATCTCATATATAATATCCTTTCGAAGAAACTTGCCAATTGAATGGCATTTAGTATGGATCATATAGCCATCTATATGATAAAAATGTTTTTGTACAACCGGAGGAACAAAATGTTTAATTTTTTTAATAAAAAGAGCAGAAAAATCGTATCAGGCGTTATTGTGGTTTTGCTGGTACTTGCTATGATCATACCAACTATAGCATCTTTTCTTTATTAACGCAAACCTAAGGAGAAGCTATGAGTAAATTATTTCAAAGAATATTTTGCATCGGTCTGTTTTCAGCCGTTTTTGGAATATCCGGACTTCAGGTTCATGCACAGGAAGAAAATAAAATATTGCCGGGGATTTATGTAGAAGATATTTCGCTGGAGGGAAAGACCGCGGGGGAAGCACGAGAAGAGCTTTCGAAATATGTGGAAGAACTTTCCGGAAGAGAAATTTCCCTGATCGCAGTGGGCGGTAATGTAGTGACGATCACCCCTGCAGATATAGGTTTTTACTGGTCGAATCAGGAGATTGTCGATGAAGCGGCAGCAATTGGGCAACAGGGAAATGTGGTGCAGCGGTATAAGGCGGCAAAAGATTTAGAGCATCAGAATGTTGTTTATCAATTTGATTTTGACTTTGACAAGGATCTGGCAGACCAGGTGCTTACCGAGCAATGCGCTTCTTTTAATGTGGAGGCCATGGATGCCACGCTTTCCAGAGAAAATGACACTTTCGTGATCCATCCCGGACAATCCGGCGAGGTGGTGGACATGGAGGCTGCCAAGACGCTTTTGGAGCAGTTTTTTGACGGAAGGTGGGAAAGCGGAGAGGCATCGTTAGAGCTGCCGGTTACAATATCGGAACCCAGAGGCACGCAGGAAGAATTGGAGAAGGTGAAGGATGTGCTTGGCACGTTTTCCACCAGTTTTAAGACTTCAGGACCTTCCAGAAGTGCCAATGTACGTAATGGCTGCGAACTGATCAACGGGATCACATTATATCCTGGTGATGAATTTTCAACTTATGAAGCGGTATCGCCTTTTACTGAAGCCAATGGATATTATATGGCAGGTTCTTATCTGAACGGACAGGTAGTAGACAGCCTGGGGGGCGGAATCTGTCAGGTTTCCACTACATTATACAACGCAGTACTTTTGGCAGAGTTGGAAGTGACAGAGCGCCATAATCATTCCATGATTGTGACCTATGTGGATCCTTCAGCGGATGCGGCAATTGCAGAATCCTCAGGAAAGGATTTCCGATTTGTCAACAATCTGGATGTGCCGGTCTATATAGAAGGTTATACTACCGAGGATAAGCAGATCTATTTCACGATTTATGGAATGGAGACCAGGGATAGCGGTCATCAGGTTCGTTATGAAAGCGAAGTGACGAGCAAGACTTATCCTGATTCGGAAGTGATTTATGTCAATGAAGGTCTGCCGGTAGGTTCCGTGTCCGTGCAGTCAGCCCATATAGGCTATACGGCGAACCTCTGGAAGATTGTAACAGAGAACGGAACCGAGGTCAGCCGTGAAAAGATCAATTCCAGCTCCTACAAGGTAGCGCCCAGAACGGCTACGGTAGGGGTATCCACAGCGGATCCGAACGCTTATAATGCAATAATGGCAGCAATAGCCACTAACAATATCGATCATGTGAAAAATGTCGCTGCGGCTTTGACGGCAGGAGCAGCGCCGCCTGAGGCACCAGCGCCTGCAGAGGGGACGCCGCCACAGCCGGCAGACCCGGTGGCACCACCAGCAGATCCGGCAGCGCAGCCACCGACTGAGGCAACACCCTGATGAAAAAAGGAAAATTATCGGAAAATATATTAAAACGTTCCGTATTGCGGATGATAAAAACCCATAGAGAAGAAGTGATAAAAGGTGCGGAAGTAGGCGGAGACTGCGCCTTTTTATCGTGGAGAGGAAATGCCGGAAGTCAGACGGTGGTTTCTTCCCAGACCATTATGCTGCCAGTTCGTCAGGCTCCTTACCTGGCGGTGATGGCAGCGGCCAATAACCTGGCAGCGGCGGGCGGGGAAGCAGCGGCGGTGATGCTGTCCTTGACATTGCCGGAGAAAGTCACAGAAGAGGATTTAAGGGAAATCATGAGGCAGGCAGAAGATTGCTGCGGCACGCTTCATGTGCAGATTGCAGGGGGGCATACGGAAGTGAGTGATGCAGTTTGGCTTCCGGTCATAACTGCAACGGCGATAGGGTGTGTTCGTCAAACGTCAGCTCAGGAATCTGCTTCGGAGAACAGGATGCAGCAGGAAAAGCCGGGGAAAGCTTTTCCGATGGATCTGGTGCTAAGTAAATGGGTCGGTTTAGAGGGCACGGCAATCCTTGCCTGTGAAAAGGAAGTGGAGCTGTCAAAGCGTTATCCGCCTCATTTGATCTTAAAGGCGAAAAGCTGTAAAGAACAGCTTTCTGTCGCATCGGAGGCTGCCATAGCCCTTAAGTCCGGCGTTTATGCAATGCATGATGTGAGAAATAGCGGTATTTTTGGTGCATTGTGGGAGCTATCCCGGAAGATAGGCGTTGGACTTGACGTATGTTTAAAAGGTATTCCGATCAAGCAGGAGACGATTGAAATATGCGAATTTTATGATTTGAATCCCTATGAGCTTTTGTCGGGAGGATGTCTTTTGATGGTTGTGGAAAATGGTGAGAAGCTTTGCAGAGAGCTTTCCCAGTCAGGCATCCCGGCATCGGTGATCGGGAGGACAAATGGCAGTAATGATAAGATTATAAGGAATGGGGATGAAGTCAGGTATCTGACCATGCCTGTCCAAGATGAAATATGGAAGGTTGCATTCCCGGCAGCGAAAATGAAGGAGGAATCGTAATGAGAGAACAGATTTTGGCAATTATAGAAAAGAACAGCCGGATTGATTTAAAGGAGCTGGCAGTTATTTTAGGCGTGGAAGAAATTGACGTTGTCAATGAACTGAATGCATTGGAGGAGGAAGGTGTGATCTGCGGCTATCATACCATGATCGATTGGGAAAAGACCTCCATCGAAAAGGTGACGGCTTTGATCGAGGTAAGGATCACGCCTCAGAGGGGACAGGGATATGACCATATTGCTGAGAGGATTTACAAATATCCAGAGGTAAACAGTGTGTATCTGATTTCCGGCGGATATGATCTTTTGGTGACGCTGGAAGGGAAATCCCTGAAGGCTGTTTCCAGCTTTGTGTCCGACAAGCTTTCCACACTGGACGGAGTACTGAGCACGGCTACTCATTTCATATTAAAGAAATATAAGGATCACGGAACGGTCCTTGCCAAAAAAAGTGAAGATACAAGGGAGAAGATTACACCATGAGAAATCCGTTAGCAGATAAAATAATACAGGTGAAACCCTCAGGTATCAGAAAGTTTTTTGATATTGTCAGTGAGATGGAGGATGCTATCTCATTAGGCGTGGGCGAGCCGGACTTCGATACCCCATGGCATATCCGGGATGAGGGAATTTACTCTCTGGAAAAGGGAAGGACATTTTATACCTCCAATGCGGGTTTAAAAGAATTAAAGGTTGAAATATGCAGATACATAGAGAGAAGCCAGAATGTATCTTATGATGCAGATCATGAAGTGATCGTTACAGTGGGCGGCTCAGAAGCTATTGACCTGGCTCTCCGTGCCATGATCAATCCGGGAGATGAAGTATTGATCCCCCAGCCCAGTTATGTATCCTATGAGCCTTGTGCAATCATGGCAGACGCTGTGCCGGTGATCATAGAGCTGAAAGAGGAAAATGAATTTCGTCTGACGGCAGAGGAACTGCGCAGTGCGATTACTGAAAAGACTAAGATCCTGATTCTTCCATTTCCCAACAATCCTACTGGTGCGATCATGGAAAAGAAGGATTTGGAAGAGATTGCAGAGATTATCCGAAAAGAAGATATTTTTGTGATCTCTGATGAGATTTATGCGGAGCTCACTTATAAAGGGAAACACGTGTCTATCGTAAGCCTTCCGGGCATGAAGGAGAGAACAGTACTGATCAACGGATTTTCCAAGGCATATGCAATGACGGGCTGGCGCCTCGGCTATGCCTGTGCGCCAAAGGAGATCATGGAGCAGATGATCAAGATCCACCAGTTTGCCATTATGTGTGCGCCGACTACCAGCCAGTATGCAGCGGTGGAAGCGCTGCGGAATGGGGATGATGATGTGGCTTCCATGAGGGAATCTTATAATCAGAGAAGGAGATTCCTGATGCATGCCTTTCAGGAGATGGGGCTGAAATGTTTTGAGCCTTATGGTGCATTTTATGTATTTCCATGTATTAAAGAATTTGGCATGACCAGCGATGAATTTGCGGAAAAGCTTTTGGCAGAAGAGAAGGTTGCAGTGGTGCCCGGGACTGCTTTTGGTGCCTGCGGGGAAGGATTTCTCCGTATCTCTTATGCATATTCACTGGAAAATCTGAAGATTGCATTGGAAAAGATCTGTCATTTTATAACAAGGCTGCGCGGCGAGTAGGGGAAGTCTTCCCTACTCGACTTCCCGCGAAGCAGAGTAGTATTAATATAATTGGTATTCAACAATGATACTTGCTTCTACGTTGATTTCTCCGGGCATGATGCCGGCCGAGGCGGCTAAATCTTCCGCAGCTTCCATTTTTTTCATACTGTTAACAAAGTTGGAGCGGGAAGTATCATCATAACGTGCCTGGGAGTAGCCGCTGGTCTCAGTGATATTGACTGCACTGCCGATATTGCGGCCGGAGGCGCTGGCAAGGATCTGGGCTTTACGGTAAGCCGCGTCCACTGCTTTTTGAAGAGCTTCCTGATAGCTTTCGTCATAATTACTGGCCATGTAGGTGATGGATTGGATGGTGTTGATTCCGCCGTCTACAGATTTGGATAATATTTCATCCAGACCATCAATAGGCAGATCCGATACGGTCAAAGTAGCAGTGGCTTCATAGCCGATCAATCTGGCTGTGCTGTCGCTGTAATTGTATCTGGGATTCATGTAGTAGTCGGAAGTCTGAATAGAGCTTTCTTCCACTCCCAATTCTTTTAAGGAAGCAATGACCGAAGAAACGGCTTCACTGTTTTTTTGCTGACAGGCGCCGGCAGTCTGTTCTTCCGTCCGGACAGAGTAAACAACCTGGGCAATGTCGGGAATAACGCTGACGGTTTCGCGGCTGTTAACGCTTACAATATTTTCTGCATTGCCTGGGAACTTGTCTCCGAAATCCAGAACCATGTCTTTTTCTCCATTTGGGGAAGACTGGGTGGCGGCTTCGGCGGGAACATTGTCTGGGACATTTTTTTGGCATGCAGTCAAAGTGAGTGCAGCGGAAATAAAAATGATTGGTAATATGATTTTTTTCATCATGAAAAATCCTCCTTTACGTATCTGTAATATAGATACGGTGGAGGATAAGGTTTTTTATGGTATTAATCCCAATTTAATCTGTGAAGCTCTCCTTTAAGCTGCATTCCTGCAAACTTTTGCTGGCGCAGTGCTTCATAAAGCACGATTGCCACAGAATTTGACAGGTTTAGTGAGCGGATCTGGGGCAGCATTGGTATGCGGATGCAGGTAGACTCATAATCTACCAGGATCTCTTCGGGGATGCCGGCGCTCTCCTTGCCAAACATGATAAAGTCGTCCGGTCCGAAGGAAACATCTGTGTAAGTATGCTTTGCTTTGGTAGTAGCCATCCAGATTTTGGCATCCGGATGGATCTCTCTGAATTCATGGAAATTCATGTAACGTTTTACATCTAAGTGTTCCCAGTAATCCATACCGGCTCTTTTGATTTCTTTTTCGTTTAACCGGAAGCCCAATGGCTCAATAAGATGCAGGAAAGTTCCTGTAGCTACGCAGGTCCTTCCGATATTTCCAGTATTGGCAGGTATTTCCGGTTGATGCAAAATAATGTGCATAGTACTCCTCCATGTTGCCAATGCCTGCAAATTTGGGCATCAGCACAAATTTGTCTGTGAAAAATTTATTTTTCACAGTATCCTCTGTTTTGGGTTGTGGGCAATTTGCCTAAATCAATCTTCATTATCCTCATCTGCAATAGGCAGGGAAAAAATAAATTCGGATCCAACCCCTTCTGTACTGATCACGTTGATGTGCTCACCGTGTGCCTGAATGATTTCCCTGGTGATGGAAAGCCCCAGTCCGGTGCCTTTTTTATCTTTTCCTCTGGAAAGGTCGGATTTATAAAACCGATCCCAGATTTTCGGAAGATGCTCTTTCGCAATTCCTTCTCCATGGTCCTTGACGGAAACGAAGATGCGGTTTTTCTGGCCGTATACCCGAATCAGAAGGACGGAATCACTGTAGCTGAATTTGATGGCATTGTCGAGCAGATTGTAGAGCACCTGCTGGATTTTGCCACGGTCTGCGTGAACCTGCATGGATGAAGCATAAAAAAAGATTTTGATATGCACATTCTTTTTCTGGCAGATACCTTCAAACAGATCAGCAGTGCTCCGAATGACCGGAACAAGGTCAAAATCTGTCATTTCAAGATAGACTCCGCGGTCGTCGAAGGTATTCAGCGTCAGAAGGCCTTCTGTCAGTTTATTCAGCCGTTCCGTCTCATCTACAACAATGCT